>Ga0116182_1000004_pt1 | contig 235023 bp, 216 predicted proteins | sample AD_UKC077_MetaG_FD_89805 | JGI IMG/M metagenome (GOLD analysis project Ga0116182, IMG submission 89805) | Active sludge microbial communities of municipal wastewater-treating anaerobic digesters from USA - AD_UKC077_MetaG | ecosystem: Engineered > Bioreactor > Anaerobic > Digestate | place...
CGACCGGGCGGCCGGGGCGAATTTGTCGTACTGGGCGCCATTGACCAGCAGCCAGCTGCGGGCGAGCACCGGGTCGATGCGGTGTCCGGCTTCCTGAGGATCGGCGCTGGAATCCACGCTCACGGTGGTTTGGTCGTACATGCGTCTGCCCGGGGCCTTCCTGCTGCAAATTTGCCCTCAATAGTCGCATCAGCGGTGCTGATCGGCGAATCCGGGTGACCGTGCTCGGGGCTCGTATGCTCAATTCCATGGTTGAGACCGGCCGGATCGTGTCCATTTGGCGATATCCCGTCAAGTCGATGGCGGGCGAGCGCATCGCCACCGCCTCGCTGGGCAGTTTGGGGCTGCACGCCGATCGCACCTGGGCGGTCCGCGATGTCGAATCGAATGCCACCACCAGCGCCAAACACCTGCCGAAGTTGATGTGGTGCACCGCGCGCTATCCGGTCGATCCGGCGCCGGACGCCGGCCCGGGGCATGCTCCCGAGGTGGTCATCGGCTTGCCCGACGGTCGGGAGGTCTCCAGTTCGGACCCGGCCGTGCACGCGATGTTGTCGGCCTACCTGGACCGCGACGTCGAACTCCGGCCGTTGCCTCCGGTGAGCGACCGGGATGCCTACCGCGGGCCGATGGCCACCAAGTCCGACATCCGCACCATCTTCGGACTCTCGCCGGAGGATCCGCTTCCGGACCTGTCGATGTTCCCGGTGCGCAAACTCGCCGAGATCAGCCGTTACGCCACCCCGGTGGGCAGCTACGTCGACGCCTATCCCCTGCATCTGATGACCGAACAGTCACTGCGGGCGATGGCGTCCTACGCCCCGGATTCCGACTTCGACGTCCGGCGGTTCCGTCCGACCATCCTCATCGACTGGCCCGGCCAGTCCGAACAGGAACCGACCGAGCAGCCCGAATTGGCTTGGTGCGGGGGTGTACTGCACGCCGGCACGGCGAGCCTTGCCCCGCAGATCCCGACCGTCCGGTGCGTGATGCCCTCGCACGCCCAGCCCCGCCTGGATCGCGACCCGACCGTCACCCGCACGGTGGCCGCCCACGCCCGGCGCTGCCTCGGGGTGTACGCGACAGTGGCCGGTGCGGGACGGATCAACGAGGGCGACTCGTTGCGGTTCGATTCACCGGGCCGGCAGAAGGATCCGGATTCACTGACCGCGACGATCAAACGCGCGGTGATGCGGGCGATCTCGGCCACCCTTCCCCGCGGCCGAGGCTGAGTTCCGGCAGGTATCGGTTCCGGCAGGTATCAGAGGATGAACAGCATCTCCTGGTAGGTCGGCAGCGGCCACAAGTCGTCGGCCACAACGCTTTCCAGCGTGTCAGCAGCCGCCCGCACGGCTGCCATCGCGGGCAGCAGGGCGTCACGGGCGTGCAATGCCTCATCGAAGCTGCCTTCGACATGGGTCGACAAAGCACCCTTGAGCACCGAGAGCGCCTCGGTCAGATCGTTGATCGGGTTCGACACCGCGTGCAGCAAAGTGGTGTCGGCCTCGATTCCGGCCGCCTTCAGCGCCGTGACGTTGCCTGCCAATTCGGTCTGGTAACGCAGTGCCGCAGGCAGGATCACGGTCGTGCCGATCTCCAGTGCAAGCTTGGCTTCCACCGCGATGGTCAGCGAGTACTGCTCGATCCGGACCTCATATCGGCTGTGCAACTCCCGCTCGCTGAACACACCGTACTTTTCGAACAGCGCGATGCTCTCGGGCTTGATCAGTTCGGGCAGGGCGTCCGGCGTGGTCTTGAGATTGAGCAGGCCCCGCTCTGCCGCCTCGAGCTGCCAGTTCTCCGAATACCCGTCGCCGTTGAACACCACCGCACCGTGCTCGGTGATGATGTCGGTCAGCAGGGTCTGCACCGCGGAGTCGAAGTCTGCTCCATCGGCGACCGCCGCCTCCAGAACCGTGGCGACGTAGTCGAACGAATCGGCCATGATCGTGTTCAGGATGATCATCGGCACCGCGACCGTCTGACCCGAGCCCGGCGCGCGGAATTCGAAACGGTTGCCGGTGAATGCGAAGGGGCTGGTGCGGTTCCGGTCACCCGGATCGGTCGGCAGCGCCGGCAGGGTGTCGACGCCGATATGCATGACCCCCTTACCTTTTGACGACGTCGCGGCGCCCTTGGCGATCTGCTCGAACACATCGGCCAACTGGTCGCCCAGGAAGATCGAGATGATGGCGGGCGGTGCCTCGTTGGCGCCGAGCCGGTGGTCATTGGTCGCCGAGGCGACCGAGACGCGCAGCAGTCCGCCGAATTTGTGCACGGCACGAATGACCGCCGCGCAGAAGACCAGGAACTGTGCGTTCTCATGCGGGGTGTCGCCGGGCACCAGCAGGCTGCCGAATTCCGAATTGCCCATGGAGAAGTTGACGTGCTTGCCTGACCCGTTGACGCCGGCGAACGGCTTCTCGTGGAACAGGCACTCCATACCGTGTTTCTTGGCGATCGTCTTGAACACCGTCATCAGCAACTGCTGATGATCGGAGGCGATGTTGGCGCGCTCGAACATCGGGGCGATCTCGAACTGTCCGGGTGCCACCTCGTTGTGCCGGGTCTTGGCGGGGATCCCGAGTTTGAACAGTTCGCGTTCGGTGTCCATCATGAAGCCCAGCACCCGCTCGGGCACCGCGCCGAAGTAGTGGTCGTCGAACTCCTGACCCTTGGGCGGCTTGGCGCCGAACAGCGTGCGGCCGGCGTTGATCAGGTCAGGGCGTGCCAGGAAAAAGTGTCTGTCGACCAGGAAGTACTCCTGCTCCGGACCGCAGAAAGAGACGACGCGCTCGAAGTCGTTGTGCCCGAACAGCTTCAGGATGCGTTCGGCATGGGTTCCCATGGCCTGCTGACTGCGCAGGAGCGGTGCCTTGTAATCCAGTGCTTCGCCGGTCATTGACATGAACACCGTCGGAATGCAGAGGGTGTTGCCGTTCGGGTTCTCCAGGATGTAGGCCGGGCTGGTCACGTCCCATCCGGTGTAGCCGCGCGCCTCGAAGGTGCTGCGCAGACCGCCCGACGGAAAACTGGAGGCATCCGGCTCGCCCTGGATCAGGGTCTTTCCGGCGAACTCGGCCATGGTCTGGCCGTCGGAGACCGGCTCGAGGAAGCTGTCGTGCTTCTCGGCGGTCAGCCCGGTCATCGGGTAGAAGACGTGCGCGTAGTGGGTGGCCCCCTTCTCCAACGCCCAGTCCTTCATCGCCGCCGCGACAGAGTCGGCGACCGACGGATCGAGCTTCTGGCCGTTGTCGATGGTCGCGACCACGGACCTGTAGATCGACTTGGGCAGCCGGCCGCGCATCACCGCCTTGGTGAAGACGTTGGACCCGAAGATCGAACCGGGCTCTTCTTCCGGGACGAAGCTCACCGCCGGAGGCACATAGGCCTCCACGCTGTTGATCGCCTGAAGCCGGACCGTGTTTCCGCTCAACTCGTTTCCTCCGCACCCAAGACATCCGCATCTTCACCGCAGATGTGTGATGGGGTCAGGCTAGGAACGCTCGATGGCGAACGTGTTACGTCCGCGTCACCACCAGTGTGCTGAGACGGACCCCACACGCAGCCCGGCGGAACTAGATGTGCTGCTGGACGGCCCGCATCCGGTCACGCCACCAGGTGACGACGGCTGGGTCGGTGATCGCGAAGCGTTCCAGCGCAACGGGATCGGGCCCCGGCGGCATCGGGGCCACCGGGAGCCGGCCGTCGACCGGGCGCAGCGACCTGCCCTCGCTGACCACATCACCGTCCATCAGGGTCGCGGCCACCTCGCAGGCGAATCCGGTTTCGGGCAGCACGGCCGCCAGCGCCAGCGCACCGCACAGTCCGATGGTGCTCTGCGGGGCGGCGGCCACCACACCCGGCAGCCCGCTCTCGTCGGCGACCCGCATCGCGCGGCGGACTCCGCCCATCGCCCCGACCCGCAGGACGACGATATCGGCCGAACCCGCGAGATCGCGGGCCAGCGGATCCTGTGCGTCACGCAGCGCCTGCTCGACGGCCACCGGAACGTCGATTCTCCTTCGCAGCAAAGCGATTTCGCCAAGTGTGGCGCACGGTTGCACGACGAACTCCAGTCCCCCGGCGGCACGGTCGAGGGCCGTCACCGCGGAGGTCGCCGCATCGACATCCCATCCGCCGTGGGCGACGGCACGGATGGCTCCGGAGGGGCCGAGTGCGTCGCGAACCGCCTCGAGGCGCACCGCATCGTCGGCGGGCGATCCGTTCACTCGTACCGCGGCGGACTGACAGCCGGATTCGGCGACGATCTGCCGTGCCCGCATCGGATCCACCGCCGGCACCGACACCGACACCGGTATCCGTCCGCGGACGGGATCGGGCCAGCCCACGGTGCCGACCTCGATCGCGGCGGTCAGCCAGCGGGCGGCGCGGACGTCATCGCAGTCGCGAGGCGCGCTGAACTCGCCCCAGCCCTGTGGACCCTCGACCAGCATGCCCTGGTAGACACGGCAACCGTCGAGTTCGTCGGTGAGCGGAATGGCGACGATCGGCGCGTGATCGAAGTCGATCCACGTCTTCATCGCACTGTCTTCACTGCATCTACCGGTTCGCCCGCGGCGACCAGTAGGCGAGCATCTCGGCGAAGGTGTCGAAGGCCGGCGCGGAGTATCCGTAGGTGGCCTCGAAGTGAATGCTCAGCGGGAATCCGAGATCGGCAACCCCGTCGATCACCCGTTTGTAGAGGTCGACGATCATCGTCCGCTTATCCGCGGGTTCGGCGGCGGCCAGCGTCTTGACAAACTCCTGCTCGGCGGCGACGGCGGCGTTACCGGGATCCTGAATGAGCCAATTGATCAGCCCCACACGGCTTTCCACCTTCGGAACGAAGCCGAAGGACAAAAGGATCTCCGGGCGGTGCTCGCTGCTGCGGGTGAACGAGGTGAGGAACTCCACGATGGCGTCGGAGTAGAGCAACTGGGTCATGCCATAGGTGGCGCCGCGGTCGCACTTGAACCCGAACCGGCCGGCCTCGTCCTCGCGGGTCGGAATCAGGATCGCCCCCCGGTTGGCGACCAGGTCGCCGTACAGCGCCAGGGCGTCGGTCGGCGCCACGCCGGAGCCCTCGCCGTCGGCCATGGTGCGCGGCACACCGACGAAGGCGATGCCCTCCATGCCGGAGTCGATCAGTTCGACGAGCCGGTGACGCAAGGCGGTCTCGTCGGAGAAGGCGGTCACCTGGGTGCACAGGCCGCGGACACCGGGCAACTCCGGGGAGATCATCCGCCAGTAGTCCAGAACGTCGAGTTTGGGCTTCATCTCCACCGGACGGCCCTCGTCCTCGTCGATCATCCCCGGGATCATGATGTGGCCGATGCCGACGCCGGACTCGGCGGAGAGCCGGGCGACCTTACGGGCCTCGTCGAGCTGTTCGGCAAGGCTGCGGTCGACATTGGGCGGCACCAATTCGAGGGCGACCGTGGAGAGAGACACGCTGCCCAACCTTACCGGCAGATCTATTCTTGACTGAATCCAGAAAAGGGTCCAGGATCGTGATCATGCGATCGCCGGACCTCACCGCCGCGTTGCGCAACGCCGATCTCAGGGTCACAAAGCCGCGACTGGCCGTCCTCGACGCCGTGTCCGATCACCCGCACGCCGACACCGACACGATCTTCGGCGCCGTGCGCAACGGCCTGCCCGAGGTGTCCCGCCAGGCCGTCTACGACGTCCTCGCGGCGCTGACCGAGGCCGGCCTGATCCGGCGGATCCAACCGTCCGGAACGGTGGCCCGCTACGAGGCCAGGGTCGGCGACAACCACCACCACGTCGTCTGCCGGGGATGCGGCGTCATCGCCGACGTTGACTGCGCAGTCAATTTCACCCCGTGCCTGACACCGTCGGACGACAATGGCTTTGTCCTCGACGAGGCCGAAGTCATCTACTGGGGCTACTGCCCGCACTGCGTCCACGGATCGAACTCATCCACCACCGAAGGAGAACCAAGTGTCAGAGAGTAAGTGCCCGATGAACCGGCCGATGACCAACCAGGACTGGTGGCCCAACCAACTCGACATCTCGGTGTTGCACGGCGGGTCGGAATCGGCCAGCCCGCTGGGCGAGGACTTCGACTACCCGGCGCACTTCAAGAAGCTCGACGTCAAGGCGCTCAAGCGTGATCTCACCGCGCTGATGACCGATTCCCAGGACTGGTGGCCGGCCGACTTCGGCCACTACGGCGGGCTTTTCATCCGGTTGAGCTGGCACGCCGCCGGCACCTACCGGATCGCCGACGGCCGTGGCGGAGCCGGGCGCGGCATGCAGCGCTTCGCCCCGCTGGACTCCTGGCCGGACAACGCCAACCTGGACAAGGCGCGCCGGCTGCTGTGGCCGATCAAGCAGAAGTACGGCCAGAAGATCTCCTGGGCCGATCTGCTGGTGCTGGCCGGAAACGTGGCACTGGAGTCGATGGGCTTCAAAACCTTCGGATTCGCGTTCGGCCGCGAGGACGCCTGGGAGCCCGAGGAGGTCTACTGGGGCCCCGAGGACGAATGGCTGGCCGATGCCCGGTACAGCGGTAAGCGCGATCTGCAGAATCCGCTGGGCGCGGTCCAGATGGGCCTGATCTACGTGAATCCCGAAGGGCCCAACGGCAATCCGGATCCGGTGCTCGCCGCACACGACATCCGGGAGACCTTCGCCCGGATGGCGATGAACGACGAGGAGACCGCCGCGCTGATTGTCGGCGGGCACACCTTCGGCAAGACGCACGGCGCCGCCAAGGACGATCTGGTGGGTCCCGCTCCGGAGGGGGCCCCGATCGAACAACAGCTGATCGGCTGGAAGAACGCTCGCGGAACCGGGGTCGGTAAGGACGCCATCACCAGCGGTCTGGAGGTGATCTGGACCCACACCCCGACCAAGTGGGACAACAGCTTCCTGGAGATCCTGTACGGCACCGAGTGGGAACTGACCAAGAGTCCGGCCGGCGCCCATCAGTGGAAGCCCAAGGACAACGGCTGGGCCAACTCGGTGCCGACGGCCTTCGGCAACGGCAAGACCCATCCGTCGATGCTGACCACCGACCTGTCGATGCGGTTCGATCCCGCCTACGGCAAGATCACCCGCCGGTGGCTCGACCATCCCGAGGAGCTTTCCGAGGCGTTCGCCAAGGCCTGGTTCAAGTTGTTGCACCGCGACATGGGTCCGGTGTCGCGCTACCTCGGACCATGGATCCCGGAGCCGCAACTGTGGCAGGACCCGGTACCGGCGGTCGACCACAAGCTGGTCAACTCCACCGACATCGCCGCGCTGAAGGCCAAGGTGCTCAAGTCCGGCCTCTCGGTCTCGGACCTGGTTTCCACCGCGTGGTCGTCGGCGGCCAGCTTCCGCGGCACCGACAAGCGCGGCGGCGCCAACGGCGCCCGGATCCGCCTTGAGCCGCAGAAGTCGTGGGCGGTCAACGAGCCCAAGAGACTGGACAAGGTGTTGCCGGTGCTGGAGAAGATCCAGAAGTCCTTCAACAGGTCCGCCGCCGGCGGCCGCAAGATCTCACTGGCCGATCTGATCGTGCTGGCCGGTTCGGCGGCGGTGGAGAAGGCCGCTGCGGATGCGGGGGTCAAGGTGAAGGTGCCGTTCCATCCGGGACGCACCGACGCGAGCCAGGCCCATACCGATGTCCACTCGTTCGCGGCTCTGGAACCGCGGGCGGACGGCTTCCGCAATTACGCCCGGAAGGGCGAGAAGCTGCCACTGGAGCGGTTGCTGCTCGACAAGTCCTACATGCTGAATCTGACCGGTCCGGAGATGACGGCCGTCGTCGGCGGACTCCGGGTGCTCGGCGCCAACCACGGCGGCAGCAAGCACGGCGTCTTCACCACCAAGACCGGTGTACTGAGCAACGACTTCTTCACCAACCTGCTCGACATGGGCACCGAATGGTCGGTGTCGAAGTCGGCGGAGAACGTCTACGAGGGCAAGGACCGCAAGACCGGCAAGGTCAAGTGGACCGCGACCGCCAACGACCTGGTGTTCGGGTCCAATTCGGTGCTGCGGGCCTTCGCGGAGGTCTATGCCGCCGATGACGCCAAGAAGAAGTTCGTTCAGGACTTCGTCGCGGCGTGGGTCAAGGTGATGGACAACGACCGGTTCGATCTGCACCGGTAATCCCCACCGTCATTCACCGACGAGAAGAGCCCCCGCGGTCCGCCCCGGGGGTTCTTTTCGTTCTGGTCCATCCCCAAACCGCAGATGCCAGGACCGCGCACAGCACCAGCAGCCAGGGCCAGGCGCCGTGCTCGTAAACCCAACCGGCCAGCACCCGTTGCACCCGCCCGGCCGCGGTGATCACCGGGTCACCGGCGCTACCGGTCGCGCTGAACAACCGGATCTCAAACCAGCCGTACCAGGTGACGTAGAGACCGACGATCACCATCACCGCACCGCTGATCCTGTTGACGTACGGCAGCACCCGCCGCATCCGGTCGATCAGCGCGGAACTGGCCACCGCGACCGCAACGGCCAGCACACCGACCACGAGGGCGAGGCCGGCTGCGTAGGCGAAATACACACCCACGCCGTCGAGCGCCGAACCGGTCCGCAGGCTGCTGGCGGTGACGGCGAGAAACGGGCCCACCGTGCAGGACAGCGAGGCGATCGCATAGCCGATGCCGTAGCCGTACATCGAACCCAGCCGGGCCGTGGGCGCCCACCGCGCTCCCCCGGCCGCCGATCGGATCACCAGCTCGCGGCCCGACAAGAGCCAAACACCCAGTGCGACAAGGGATACGCCGACGGCCAGCGTCACATACGGCAGATAGCGCTGCACGGTCGAGGCGAGCGAGACGGTCAGCAGACCGAACAGACCGAAGACGGTGAGGAATCCGAATGCCATGGCGGCGGTGGCTCCCAGTGCACGGCGCACGGCGCGAAACTGATCGCCCTGCGGTCCCTCACCTTGCACCACCAGCGTGAGATACGCGGGAAGCATGGCGAACCCACACGGGTTGAACGCCGCCACCATCCCGGCGGCGAAGGCCAGCCCGATCAGTTCACCGCTCACGCCGATCTCAGGACAGCGCCCGCACCCGGTCGGTGAGTTCCTGCTGCGACATCGCCGAGACCGGGTTGTTGAAGAATGTCGAGGTGCCGTCGGCGCGCAGGAACACGTACGCCGGTTGCCACGGCACGCCGAACTTCGCCCAGATCGACCCGTCCGCGTCGTTGATGTTGGTGAAGTTGAGGTTGTACTTCGAGACGAAGTTCTGCATCGAGCCCACGTCGGCGCGGGTGGAGACACCGACGAACGTCACTCCCGGGTTGGCCGCCGCGACGGCACTGACACTGGGCGCCTCGGCATTGCAGAACGGACACCACGGCGTCCAGAACCACAGCACCGCCGGCTTGCCGTTGAGGCTGGCGCCGTTGAAGGTGCCACCGCTGAGCGTCGTGCCGGTGAAGTTCAGATCGTCGGCCGAGGCCGTCGCCGGCTTGCCGAGGCTCACCGTCAGCGCCAGCACGGCAAGTACCCAAGCCAGCGTTCTGATCGCAGATGTCTTCATGTGCTCAGGTTATGAGCGACTCCCCGGATCGGCCAGGCCGGCGGTCCGGTGGTCAGAAATGCGTAAGAAGACATCCACTTCGCCTTAGCTGGCAGAATCCTAAGAATCATTTCTCACAGGAGTTTTAGGGGATCGCCATACCCCTCTGTGGTTTGCCAGGCTACCGTCGGAGTCACGACGAGCAAGGGGGCATCATGACCAGTTTCACCTCCCGCTACGGGAATCCCGCCGACGACTACAAGGGCGCTCACATCTGGGCCCAGTGCCGGCACACCGCGACCGTGGTGGCGGTCACCGGCAAGGTCGACGCCCGCAACGTGGACCACGTGATCGCCAGGACCGTCCGGGTCATCGGCGGGGAGTCCCCCTTCGTTCTCGATCTCAGCGGTGTGACGACCTTCACCCCGGCGGCCCTGCGACTGCTCACCGCGGTCGACGATCACTGCGCCGCGATCGGCGCCCCGTGGGCACTGGTCACCAGCGATGCGGTGGTTGCGCGGATCCCCCGGCGTCTCGAATTCACCATGCTGGAGTCGGTGGCTGCCGCAGAACACCGGTTCGACGATGCGATCCTGCGTCGCCGCGGCCTGCTGTTGCCCCTGCTACGCCGTACTGCCTGAGCTGCGCCGTACCGCCTGAGCTGCGTCCGCGTACCCTTGACCGGTGCGCCTTTTCGCCGGACTGACATCAGCGCTGCTGTGCGCGTTGTTCGCCGGCGCCGGCTTCGCGTCGGCCGATCCGGCCGTCACGATCAGCAATGACGGCACCTACACGGTGGGCAAGGACATCACGCCCGGGGTGTACGAGTCGGCGGGCCCACTGCCCGGCGCGGTCTGTTACTGGCGACGGGCCGGTGCGGACAACGCCACCCTGAACAACGCGATGTCCAAGCAGCCGCAGATCGTCCAGATCGAGGCAACCGACGCGACGTTCAAGACCAAGGGGTGTCAGCCGTGGCAGCTGACCGACGCGCCCCCGCCCGGCCTGACTCCGCCCTGGCTGTCGGGGCTTCAGTTGCGGCACGACTTCGACGTCCTCAACGGCCTGGCCGGTCAGTCCGGAAACGGACAACCTCCGCCGGGCTGAGTCACTTACCCGTCAGGCTGGGCGCCGGACAGCCCTGATGATCCTGAAGTTGCTCACCGCCGGCGAAGTCGCCGGTCTCCCCGTCGGCCCGGTCCGCCAGGATCACGAAGCCCGGCCGGCCGTTCCGCACGGCGCCGACGACGACCAGTGTCTGGATCCCCATCTCAACTCCGGGATCGGCCAGACCCTCGGCGCGGAGCCGGAATGGATTGGCCGTCAACTGATCTCCGTCGACGGCAATCGCGTCATAGGTGTGGCCCGCGAGCAGCGCGGGGAACGGCGCCCAGTCCGGCCCCACCTCGGCGGCGTGCCGGGTCAACTGCTCGTGCACGTCGGCACGGAGACAGTCGATGTGGATGTGCAACTGGTTCTGCGACCGCGCCACCGACGAGTTCACCGCCAGGCTGACCCAGTCGCGCGGCAGCGACCCGCCGGCGGCGGCCTCGGTGAACGACCTCGCCTGCCACGCCGCGGCGAAATAGTTCGGCGCGTCGGGGGCGAGCAACTCCGGGCTTTCCACACCGGTGACCTTGGCGGTGGGGATCAGCAGATACTGCCGCGGGCCTTCGAGGTCCTTGAGAATCACCCAGCCACCGTCGAGATCGACCGCCGCACACGGCGCGGGATCGCGGTGACGCACCTGATCGGTGACGCACTGCCCGTCGACCAGATGCCACAGCGCGTCGGAGTCGGCGTGGGCGGACGGCGCAGCGACGAGGCTCAGTGCGGCCGCCAGTACCCAGCACATCCGCTCCTGCACCGGACCACCTTACGATCGGGCGGTGATCGTGCTACTCCCCCCGTCGGAGACGAAGCGCTCCGGCGGGGACGGGCCCCCGTTGAAGCTGCCCAATCTCAGCACACCGGCGTTACGCCCACTACGCACCGAACTGGCCGGTGAACTCGTGAAACTCGCCGCGGACCCGAAGGCCTGCCGCACGGCGCTGGGAATCTCGACCGCCCAGGACGACGAGATCGCCCGGAACGCCACACTGCTGAAGTCCCCGACGATGCCGGCCATCCACCGCTACACCGGTGTGCTCTATGACGCGCTGGACGTGGAGTCGCTGTCCAAGGCGGCAGCGGCCCGGGCGGCGGCGCGGCTGGCCATCGGTTCGGCCCTGTTCGGCCTGTTGCGGGCCGACGACCCGATACCCGCCTACCGGCTCTCCGCCGGTTCGAAGCTGCCCGGCCGACCCGGGCTGGCCGCGCGGTGGCGCCCCGTTCTCGAGCCGGTGCTGGCCGATCTGGCCTCCCGCGAGCTGGTGGTCGATCTGCGTTCCGGTGCCTACGTCGGTCTCGGGCGGCTCAAGTCGGCGGTGCGCGTCGACGTGCTGGCCGAGCACGACGACGGGCGCCGCACGGTGGTCAGCCACTTCAACAAAGCGCACAAGGGTCTGCTGGCCCGGGCGCTGGCGAGTTCGAGTTCCGAACCCGGCGATGCCGCCGCGGTGGCCGCGGTGGCCAAGCGCGCAGGTATGCGGGTCGAACGCGACGGCAACGCGTTGACCATCGTGGTACCCGCCTGATTGATGCATCATGGGCAGATGACCTCCCGCTGGCAGCAGACCGGCGTCCCCCGGGGCGACGACTATGACGCCCGCTGGCGGACGCTGGCCGAGTCCGGGAAGAACATCCACGGCGAGGCCGACCTGGTTGAGTCTCTCCTGGGCGGTTCCGGCCGGACCGTGCTGGATGCCGGGTGCGGCACCGGCCGGGTGGCCATTGAACTGGCGCGCCGCGGCTACCAGGTGACCGGTGTGGACTCCGACCCCGCAATGCTGACCACTGCGGAGGAAAAAGCCCCCGAATTGCGTTGGGAGCAGGCCGATCTCGCTGATCTGCCGGACACGGTTCCGACCGATTTCGATCTGATCCTGCTGGCCGGCAACGTGATGATCTTCCTGAACCCCGGCACCGAGCAGCAGGTGGTGACCGGGCTGGCCGGTCGACTCAACCCGGGCGGCCTGCTCGTCGCCGGCTTCAGTCTGCGCGCCGATCACCTGTCACTCGATGAATACGACGACTGCACCGCTGCCGCGGGCCTGACTCCGGTGCACCGGTGGTCGACCTGGGATCAACAGCCGTACTCCGGCGGCGACTATGCCGTGTCGGTGCACCACCGATGAGGCATTCGCACGGTGGCGGCCTGGACCAGTACTACGCCTTCACCGCCCGGCTTGCGGCTGCCGGGCAGCAGGCGACCGCGATGCGGGTGATGCGGGTTTGCCTGATGGGGCTGAGCCTCGCCCCCCTGCTTGCCGCGTTCAACCCGACCTCCACGATCAGCCCCTGGGGCCAGCTGCTGCTCGGTGCGATCGTGCTGGCCTGCCTTTTCCTGGCTGTGCCGTGGCTGCGGCACCGGTGGCCCACCCGGACCGAGTCGATGATCGTCGTCGTAGTCGGCTCGATCATCATCGCGATCGGGTGCTCAGTCGCCACCGACCCGATGGCCGGACTGCTGATCGCCGTCGCCTTCACCCTCGTCCTCTGCTACGCCGCCCTCTTCCACAATTCGCGCCTCCTGGCATTCGTGAGCACGCTGGCGGCACTGACGATCGCGTCGCTGGCGTTCCGGATCGCTGCGGACGACGTCCCGACGGCCGTCGCGGTGGTCACCCCGACTGTGCTGCTCGACGTCGTCCTCGTCCATATCTTCCGGACCGTCGCCAGGTTCGGCGGAGCCGAAGACACCCAGATCGACGTCGAACCGGTGACCGGCCTGCTCAGCCGGGAAGCGTTCTACGAACGCTGCTCCACCCTGCTCGCCGCTCGCAACCGCACTGCCGACCGGTACCTCGTCGTCGGCGTGATGACCATCGACAACCTGTCGGCCATCACCGAGATCCATGGCGGCCGCGGCAGCACCCAGGCTCGGGTGGCCGCCGCACAGGCGCTGCGCGAGACGGTCCGCCACAGCGCGGTGGTGGGTCACCTCGACGAGTCCGAATTCCTCATCGCCGAGGCTTTCACCACCCCGGACCCCACTCCGCTGATCGACCGGATTCTGGGAGCGATCGCCGGTACCGGGACCGGGATCACCGCCAGTATCGGGGTCGTCAGCACCCCGTTGCGGCCGCTGGTCGACCGGCCTCCCTACGAAGTCCTGGACCGGATCATCGCGCTGGGCACTGACGCGATGGCGCTGGCCCGCCGCGGCGGCGGAAATCAGGCGCACTATCGGCTCGAGCCCGATCTGCGACTCGACGATGACATTTCGGAATCAGGCTGAACCGGTCATGCGACAGCTGGCTCACCTTTTCCTGATTGCCGTGGCCGCAGCGGCCACGGCTGCGCCGGCAGCGGCCGACACCGCCGCCCCCGCCGATTTCGTCGACCTGCACGACGTCGCGCCCACCATCCTCGAGGACATCCGTTACTTCACCCCGCACAACTTCACCGGCGATCCCGTCGAGGGCTACGAAGCTCCGATGTGCATCCTGACCCGACCGGCCGCCGAGGCCCTGGGCCGCGCCCAGCAGGACTTCCTCGAGCGGGGCTACAGCCTGAAGGTCTACGACTGTTTCCGCCCGCAACGGGCGGTCGACGACTTCGTCAGCTGGGCGGAGAATCTGCCCGATCAGCGGATGAAGCCGGAGTTCTACCCACGGGTGGACAAGTCCACCCTGTTCGCCGACGGTTACATCGCCGAGCGTTCCGGCCACAGCCGCGGCAGCACCGTCGACCTCACCCTGGTGAAGCTGCCGGCCGACCAGCCCGCGGTCGAGCCCTATGCTCCGGGGCAGCCGCTGGTGGATTGCGCTGCGCCGCAAACGCTTCGGTTCCCGGACGACTCGATCGACATGGGCACCGGCTTCGACTGTTTCGACACCCTGGCCAACACAGAAGATCCGCGGGTCGGCGGCGATCAGATGAAGAACCGCACGCTGCTCCTCGAGGGCCTGGAGCGCCAAGGCTTTGCGAATTACGACAAGGAGTGGTGGCACTTCACCTACAAACCGGGCGGCCGCGAGCCCTACCCGGAGACCTTCTTCGACTTCCCGGTCGCGCCGCTCTCAGCCCCCGGTTAGCGCCCGCCGCAAAAGGTGCATCGCCACCGTCGTGGACCGCTCGCGGACGTCGGCTCGCTCCCCCGGCACCCGGACACAGCGGGTGATGGTCGGCCCGCCGGCGAGCTTGACGCAGAACCACACCGTGCCGACCGGTTTGTCCGGTGTGCCGCCGCCGGGTCCGGCGACTCCGGTGATCGCCACCGCGGTGTCAGCGTCCAGGCGGCGCAGCGCTCCGTCGGCCATCGCCTCGGCCACCTGTTCGGAGACCGCGCCGTGTTCGGCGATCAGGTCCGGGGCAACACCGAGCAGCTCGATCTTGGCCTCATTGGCATACGACACCACCCCGCCCATCACGTACTCCGAGGATCCGGCCCGGTCCGTCAGCCGGGCCGCCAGCATTCCGGCCGTGCAGGATTCGGCGGTGGCGATCCGCCGCCCGGCCAGCAATCCGGCGATCTGTTCGTCGATGGTGGAGCCGTCCTCGGAGAAGATCGACGATCCGTGCCGCTCGCGCAGCAGGTCCATCAGTCTCCGGTACGCGTTCACATCGTCGGGCTCGTAGCGGGTGACGATCTCCACCTCGCCGCGGCGCAGGCAGGTGGTGATCTCAAGTCGATCGAACCCTGAGATTCGCTCGGCCTCACGCAGCGTCTCGGCCAGTCCGGACTCGGCGAGGCCGAACATCCGCACGGTTTCCTGGCGGTAGATCGTCCGGCCCGAAATCGCTTGCTGCACAACACCGGTAGCTACAGCCGCCGGCCACATCGCCTGCAATTCCTTGGGCGGCCCAGGCAGCACGATGATGGCCGGGCCGCTACTTCCGATCGGACCCGGCACCACCACTCCCGGCGCGGTGCCGACCGGATCGAGGACCGTCGCTCCGTCGGGAACCATCGCCTGCTTGCGGTTGGCCTCCCGTATCGCTTCGACGTCCACATCGGTGAACCTCGACATCCACTTCTCGATGATCGCCGCGATCTTGGCTTCCATCGCGATGTCGAGTGCCAGGTCGCGGCCGCAGAATCGGGCGACGGTGGCGACCGTCATATCGTCGGCCGTCGGCCCGAGGCCGCCGGTGGTGACGATCAGGTCCACACCCTCGTCCCGCAGGAACCGCAGTTGCGCCTCGATGTCGGCCGCGCGGTCACCGCAGATGGTGATGTGCGCGAGTTCGACTCCGAGTTCGAGTAGACGGTCGGCCACCCACGGACCGTTCTTGTCGGCGACCCGTCCGGTCAGCACTTCGGTACCGGTGACCAGGATCCCTGCGCGTGCGCTCATCGGACTGAGATTACTGACCGGGACTATCGGCGCGGACCGGCCTAACGCCGAAGCGGGGTCGCGGCCTCGAATTCCGCGGCCCGTCCGCCGGACTGCCACCGATACCAGCGCTCCCAGCGGTTGACCGCGGACCGCTGCCACCAGCTGTCGACCCGCGGGGACATCCGCCGGGCGACCTCGAGTCCGGCGATCAGCGGAGCCCGCAGCAGCAGCATGGCCACACCCGGAACCGGCGACGGCAGCCGGTGCCGGCGGCGGTTCCACGGCAGCATGAACAATCCGGCGTAGCCCGCCTGCAACCGGTAGTGATAGGCCGCCCGCGCCCGGTCGAGGCCATGCTGGCCGGCCCGTGGCGCGAAGGACGGCGCGAACGATTCGACCAGTTCGTTCCCGATCTGCCCGGAGTCGTAACTGCGGGCGGCGTCGGCCATGAACAGGATCCGCCAGCCATCGGGCACCGTCTGCGGGAAGTAGCCGTCGCAGCGCACCCCGACCAGGTGACCGCAGTACCGGTTGAAGTGCAGGACCGCCCGCATCTCCCTCGCCGAGGTGATGAACCCCAGGGCGGTCAGGCCCAGCGCCGGCGCGATGCTGCCGCCGAGCAGGGTCAGCAGCATCGCCGACTGGCTGATCGGCAGGCCCCATCGTTGCGGGTCCCATTCCGGGTGCGCGGCCACCCGGGCCCGGACGCTGACGTGCATGATCCGGACGTGCAGGGAGATCGCGCGGGCCAGTGATCCTCGGCGCAGGACCGCTCCCGGCCGGCTGACCTCGATCCACCATCGGGAGGTCTCCAGGTACCGGTGCAGCGCCCGTTCGCCGGCGTAACCGCCGGACAGTGAGAGTGGAAGTGCCAGCCAGGCTTCGGTATAGGTGTCCATCGTGCCGGCGTTGCCGACCGCCCCGAGCGCATAGGACCACCGGCGCCACACCGCGGCGCCCTCCTCGACCAGATCGGGGTCCACCCAGTCCGGGATGGATTCGAAGTCATCGAGCAAGGCGCACAACGACTCCGGCGCGTCCGGGATGTTCTCGACGCCCTCCTGCAGTGCCCGCTCGACCATTTCGCGCGCCCGTTGGGCACCGAGTTCACCGTGGTAGGTCTCGGCGACGAACCGTTCCGCCACCGGGTCGCCCTCGGTCAGCCCGGCTGTGAACGCCGCCGCGATCTCATCGGTCGGGAAGAGGTCGATCCCGCTGCGCCGCAACACCCGCTCGCGCAGCCGGGCATGGGCCGACCCCGTGGGCTCCGGATACCGGAAGGCCGACGGGACGATCAGTGACCGCCGGGGGCCCGAACCACCAGCGGCACCGCCGGGAAGACGGCCGCCAGTTCCGCGCGCGACCTGCGCAGCGCGGAGGTGCCGTAACCCTTCTTGCGGTGCGCGGGGTGGATCCAGATCCGGACGTTCACCTCGGCGCCGTTGAGTTCGCCGAACACCATGCCGACCTTGTCGTCGCCGTCGATGGCCACGAACCAGGCAGCCTCTTCGGCCTTGAGCCGGTCCAGCGCTCCGGCGATCTCCTCGTCGAGGCCGCCGGCCGGGGAACCAGATCCGTCACCGGCCGCCCCGACCTCGTCGGTGCGGGTGGCGAAGATGTCGCGGTCGGCGTCCGGGGAGAACGGACGCAGCCGCAGGCTTTCGTCGGCACTGGCCGGACGCTCACCGACGGCGAAGCTGAGCTGGCTGTTGAGATCGTCGAGCTCGGCGGCGATGTGCTTGCGGGATTCCTTGGTCAGCTGGTCGAAACGCATGTTCATCACGGCCTCGGCACCGATCCGGGACTTACCCAGCAGGTCGGTGATGGCGTCGATCGCGGAGGCCCGGTCATTGGACGCGACGATCGCGTCGAGAACTTCGTGGCGGCGCTCCAAGGCGGTCATGAGGGCGTCGGCGATGGCGCGCCGGGCTACGGTGCGGTCCTGATCAGTCATTGCATCAGCCTAGTTCCCGGCTGGTGGTTCGGCGAGGATGTGTGCCCAACTCGACTCCCGGTGTCCTCTGCCAAGATGGGTCGGCAGCACATCAACCGAAGGAGTTCCGGACGTCGTGGCCCCGGCTTTCCCCAGGACGAACCTCAGGACCCTCCTGGCGGTCCTCGCCGCCGTGCTGCTGCTGTGCGCCGGCGACTATCGGGTCTTCGCCGCGCCCCAGCCACCCGGCGCCCAGGACATCGAACTGGCCGACGGGTGGACGCTGAAGTCGGCAACCGGGATGAACGCCGACGGCGCCGCGGTGTCGGTCGCCGGGTACGACGACGCGGATTGGACACCGGTGCGCCGGATGCCGGCCACGGTGCTGGAAGCCCTGCAGGACGCCGGGGTCTACCCGAACCTCTACTACGGCAAGAACCTGCTCACCGAAGTGCCACAGGACCTGTACAAGCAGGACTGGTGGTATCGCACGAGTTTCACCGCCCCCGCCGACTTCCAGACTTATCGGTTGGACTTTCCGGGTATCAACTACCGCGCGGACATCTGGCTCAACGGCCACCTCATCGCCGACAACCGTCAGATCGTCGGGATGTACAACGGCCACGAACTCGACGTCACACCGTGGATCGTCAAGGGCGACAACAACGTCCTGGCGGTCAAGGTGACCCCCGAACGCGCCATCCAGGACGTTGACGGCGTCGAACTGGCCGACAGCTGGTACGACTGGATCAACTGGCGATATCTCGGCTATCAGGGCCCCGGAAAGAACCCGGCGAACGGCAACTCCTTCGTCCCGGACCGCAACGCCGGCATCTTCAAGCCGGTGCGACTCCGGGCATTCGGGCCCGTCGACATCGGGCCGTCCTCGGTCAATACCGAACTGCCGCTTCCGGATACCGACACCGCGCGACTGACCGTCTATTCCAGCGTGCACAACTTCACCGATCAGCCGGTGAGCGGTGTGCTGCGCGCGACGATCAGCAGGGCCGGCAAAGACACCGTCCAGGTGGCGCAACCGGTTTCAGTGCAGCCGCGCGAGAGCCGCGAAATCACCTTCAGCCCTGATGAATTCGCCAAACTCACCGTCGACCATCCGGATCTGTGGTGGCCCTACACGATGGGCGAACCCGACCTGTATGACCTACGGCTGGACTTCATCCAGAACCGCACCGCCACCAGCACCTCGGCCCTGAAGTTCGGCATCCGCACCGTCACCCAGGGCCGCGACTCCGACGACACCGCGCCCCTGCCGGACGGCGGCGGGAACTTCTACCTCCAGGTCAACGGACGCGACTTCCTGGTCCGCGGAGCCACGTACACGCCCGATCTGCTGTACCGGTACGACCCGAACCGCGACAGGGCGATCCTGCGGTACGCCAAGGACCTCGGCCTGAACATGCTGCGCCTTGAGTCGAAGATCCCCTCGGCCGAATTCGCCGGGATGGCCGACGAACTGGGAATCCCGCTGATGTACGGCTGGATGTGCTGCAACCAATGGGAGAAATGGCCGCAGTGGGACGCCGAGGACCGCCGGGTCGCGCAGGAGAGCATGCACTCCCAGATCGACATGCTGCGCTCCCATGCCTCGGCTTTCATCTGGGCCAACGGCAGCGACGGCCGGCCGCCTGATGAGGTGCGGGCCTGGTACCACCAGATCCTCACCGACCTGCACTGGCAGAACGCCGTCGTCGACACCGTGTCCTCCTTCGCGCGTGACGCCGCCGGCAAACCGTTGTGGGACGGCATCCAGATGGCCGGTCCGTACAGCTGGCGGCCGCCGACCTACTGGTTCAGCGGCCGGTATGACGCCGCCCGCGGATCCTCGGCGGAGCAGGGCGACAACGAACACATCCCGCCGTTCGCGAGCCTCCGTGAGTTCATCCCTCCGGACAAACTGTGGCCGATCAACGACACCTGGTATTTCCATGCCGGTTCGGCTCCGCAGAACGCCACCCTGACCAATGTCCGGAAGGTGATCGACCGGCGCTACGGGGTGTCAAACAGCGCGCAGATGTTCACCGACAAGGCGCAGCTGGCCCACTACGAGGCCACCCGAGCCCAGTTCGAGTCATTCGCCGCCAACGGCTGGGACGGCCACAAGATGACCATCTACTGGATGCTCAACAGTCACTGGCCGTCGTTCTTCGGCAACATCTTCGACTATTACCTGCGTCCCGGTGGCGCCTACTACGGCGCCAAGAAGGGCCTGCGCCCGCTGTCGGTGGTGTTCGACTCCTACGCGACCGGCGATCATCGGCAGGGCAAGGTCAGAGTCGTCAACCAGAGTCCCGATGCGAGGTCCGGTCTGCGAGTGCGGGTTCGAACCTACGACCTGTCCGGCAGGGTGCGTGACGTCCGCTCCGCCGATGGGATCGAGGTGCCCTCCGGCGGAGCCGTCGAGGCCGTGACGGTTCCGGCTGGCCCGAAGGACTCGCCGGTCTTCTTCGTCCGCGCCGAGCTGCTCGACGACGAGGGTGCGGTGCTGGCCGAGAACGTCTACTGGCAATCGCAATCGGTCGACGACGTGGGGCCGCCGGCCAACGACGCCGCGTTCGACACCAAACAGATCAGCTGGGCCGATATGACCGCGCTCAACAAGATGCCCAATACCAAGCTCGACATCGACGCGAGGACGGTCGGCGAGGACGGTCATGAGGTCACCGTGCGGTTGCACAACACCACCTCCCGGATCGCCTTCTTCGAACGCGCCGAACTGCTGCCGGCCGCAGACCACCCCGAGACGGCCGTCGAGATCCTGCCGATCGAATACGACGACAACTACGTGACGGTGTTCCCCGGCGAGGTGGTCGAGATCCACGGCCGGGTTCCGGCCGGCGGCCCGGCCCCCGGCTGGGTGCGGGTGACCGGTTACAACGGCACGCCGGTCATCGTGCCGGTGCGCTGAGTGGTTCTCGCCTAAGTTCGTTGCCGGGAGATTCGGCGACTGCGCCGATGGAAGGGACGACAGTGCTGGAGCACGCCATCGCGGTGTCCGCTGCTCTGGCAGGCGCGGTGTTCACCGCCATCGGGATCGTGGTGCGCCAGCGGGCCACCATGGACGTGCCCGATGGCAAGGCGCTCAGCGGGATCATGCTCTCGACGCTGGTCCGCCGTCCGCTGTGGTGGATCGGCACCGGAGCCGCTGTCATCGGCTACGCGTTCCAGGCGCTGGCCCTGGCCTACGGATCGATCATCCTGGTCGCGCCACTGCTGGTGTCGGCGCTGTTGTTCGCCCTGCCGCTGAGCGCCCGGCTGGCCGGCCGCCGGGTCGAGCGCAGCGACTGGGGATGGGCGCTGCTGCTGACCGTCGGCCTGGCGGTGTTCGTCGCGCTGGCCCGCACCAAACCGGGCGACTACGAGGGCACCGAGGGTTCGGCCGTGCTCGTCGCCGCCGGCAGCGCAGTGGCCGTCATCGGCTGTGTGGCCGCAGCCACCCGGTTCTCGGACTGGCGCGGGGCGCTGTTGCTGGCGATCGGGGTGGGTGTGCTGTTCGGGGTGGTCGCCGTGCTCACCAAGATCGTCATGCACTTCGTCACCGCAGGCCACACCACGACCCTGCTCACCACGCCACTGCCCTACATGCTGATCGCCGCCGCGGTGGTGGCGACACTGCTGCAACAGTCCGCCTTCCACGCCGGGTCGTTGCAGACATCGGTCCCGGCGATGCTCGTGCTGGAGCCGATCGTCGCGGTGCTGCTGGGCCAGGTCGTCCTCGGCGAGCACCTGATGGTGAGCAGGACCTCGGCCGTGGTCCTGGGTGTCGCGGTGCTGGCGATGGCCACCGCGACCATCGCACTGGGCCGCGACGAGGGCGCCTACGAGGACGAACTGGAAGCCGCTGCACGCCGTCGGGGTACCCGCAGCACATAACCCCGGGGCCGCGCATGATGGTGGGGTGACCCCGACCGATCCGCTGGCTCAGATCGCCGCGGGTCCGGCCGGGCCCACGGTCGGGGCCTTCTTCGATCTCGACGGAACGCTGGTGTCCGGATTCACCGCCATGGCGCACGCCGGTGACCGGATCCGGCGCGGCCAGGCCCGCACCGGCGAGGTGCTGGGCGTGATCGAGGCGGCGTTGCGCTACAAACTCGGCCGCATGCAGTTCGAGCGCCTGATGACCCGGGCCGCGGGCTATCTGCACGGCGAATCGCTGGCCGAACTGAGCGCCGTCGGCGAACGGCTGTACACCGAGCAGGTGGTGCACCGGGTGTATCCGCTGATGCGCCAGATCGTCGCCGCGCATCACGCTCACGGCCACACCGTCGTGCTGAGTTCCTCGGCGATGACCATCCACGCCCAACCGGTGGCCCGCGCACTCGGCATCCCGGACGTGGTGTGCAACACCTTCGAACTCGACGAGGGCGGAACCCTGACCGGTCGGGTCACCGCACCGATCGTGTGGGGGCAGCAGAAAGCGGCTGCGGTGCAAGGGTTCTGCGCCGATCGGGGCGTGGAGATCGGGCAGAGCTACTTCTACGCCGACGGAGACGAGGACGCCCACCTGATGGCTCTGGTCGGACATCCGCGGCCGGTCAACCCGCGGGCGCGTCTGGCAGCGATGGCCGCCGCTCACGACTGGCCGGTGCTGCGGCCGTCCTCCCCCGGCAGGCCCCGTTTCAGATGGCGCGGTGCGGGACGTCGGTGATCAGTCCACCGTCGACCACGTACTCCGAACCGGTGGAGAACGACGACTCGTCGCTGGCCAGGAACACCACGAAGGTCGCCACCTCTTCGGGCCTGCCGGCCCGACCCATCGGCGCGGTCACGATGTCGTCGGGCAGGTGCTTGGTCATACCGGTCCGGATGAAGCCCGGGTGGATCGAGTTGACCCGGATCTTGTCCGGCGCAAGTTCCAGCGCTGCCGACTTGGTCAGCCCGCGCAGACCCCACTTGGACGCGGTGTAGGCGTGCGCCCAAACCGCGCCGCGCATGCCCTCGATGGATGAGATGTTGATGATGGACCCGCCGCCGGCGGCGATCATCGGCTCGATCACCGCCTGGATCCCCCGCATCGCGCCGGTGAGGTTGACGTCGATCACCTTCTGGAAGCGGGTGATGTCGGCGGTCTTAAGCGGTGCCACCTGCACCACGCCGGCGTTGTTCACCAGAACGTTGAGCTTGCCGAAAGTCTGTACGGCGGTGTCCACCGCGGCCTTCCAGTCCTCGGAACTGGTGACGTCGAGATGCACGTAGCGCACCGCATCGCCGAGCTCCTCGGCGAGTTTCGCGCCGTCTTCGTCGAGGATGTCCCCGATCACCACCTTGGCGCCCTCGGCGACCAGCATCCGTGCACTGGCGGCCCCCATGCCCTTGGCGCCCGCGCCGCCGGTGATCAGTGCAACCTTGTCCTCTACGCGTCCCATGCCGGGTCACATTACTAGAACGTGTTCCAGTTTTGCCCCGCGCTCCGCATACTGGATCCCATGGCCATTCGCGTCGCACACATCGGAACAGGAAACGTCGGCAGACTTGCTCTGGCCGAACTGATCTCCAACCCGGCCTTCGAACTGACCGCGGTCTGCGTGTCCAGTGCGGAGAAGATCGGTAGGGACGCCGGAGAACTCGCCGGACTGGACCTCACCACCGGGATCACCGCCGTCGGAGACCTCGACGCACTACTGGCCACCGATCCGCAATGCGCGGTGTACTGCGCGATGGGCGACACCCGACTCCCGCAGGCTTTTGACGATGTCCGCCGGATCATGGCCGCCGGCGTCAACGTCGTCGGCTCAGCTCCCGGGGTGCTGCAATTCCCCTGGCACGTCATGCCCGACAAGTACATCGAACCGCTGGAACTGGCTGGGCGAGAGGGTGATTCGAGCATCTACATCAACGGTGTCGATCCCGGCTTCGTCACCGATCTGATCCCGCTGGCCTTCGCCAGCACCTGCCGCAGCATCGATCAGGTGCGATGCATGGAGATCGCCGACTACGCCACCTATGACGGCGCCACGGTGATGTTCGACGTGATGGGCTTCGGGAAACCGGTCGGCGAGGTGCCGCTGCTCTTTCAGCCGGGTGTGCTCTCGATCGCATGGGGCTGCGCGCTGCGCCAACTGGCCGCGGGGCTCAACATCGACCTCGACTCGATCACCGAGAGCTATGAGCAGGAACCGGCGCCCGAGGCCTTCGACATCGCCGCCGGTCACATTCCGGCCGGCGGTGTGGCCGCGGTCCGATTCGAGATCAAGGGCATGATCGGCGACCGTGCGGTCATCGTCGTCGAACACGTCACCCGGTTGCGCGGCGACCTTCGACCGGACTGGGCGCAGCCCGCACAGCCCGGGGGCTCCTACCGGGTCGAGATCACCGGAGAGCCGTCGTACGGGGTCGACATCTGCCCGACCAGCCGGCTCGGCGACCACAACCATGCCGCGATCTCCGGCGCGGCCGGCCGGATCGTCAACGCCATCCCCGCCGTCGTCGCCGCCCCGGCGGGTATCCGGACCACGCTGGACCTACCGCTGGTGAGCTCGGTGAACCTGTTCGGCGGCACCGCCGGCTGACCTGTCCGGCAGCGGCCGAGACCGCAGGGGTGTCCGGCTACCTGCCGCCTATCGCGATGCCCGCGTACGGCCCGCCGTTGACGAACTGCGACAGACACACCGCCCGCCAGGCCGCGCCACCGACACTGCAGTTGAGGATCGCCGTCTGATCGGGCGCCGATCCCATCACGCGCGGCGGACGATTCGGAATGGCGCAGTTGTCGACGTACGGGTTGAACGGTGCGATTCCGTTGTAGCAGGGGGCGGTAGGCGCCGGAACCGGGTCGGCCGACGCGGGAGTCGCGGTCACGACAACCGCCGATGCGAGAGCAGCCAACACCCCCAGGACCGTTACGCGAAGAGTGGCCATTAGCCACAACCTCCCATCCCCGACGCTCTACGTTGAGCGCACTTCCAACGGTACTCCGGTCAGCGAGGACGAATGTCGGCCCAGATCGTGACGGCGTGCGCGGGCTTCCTGCTTGCCGTGCTGTGGATGGACCTCATCTTCGACACCCAGATCCGCCGGCGCCGAAGCGGCGATGCGCCGGACGCGGCGGCGCTGGATTCGATAGCGGGGTACTACCGCCGGGCGACGACCACCTCGCGCCCGATGAGCCTGCTGATCGCACTGGTGATGGCCGTCCTACTGGCGACGCTGGCCTTCGAAGCGATCCGCGGCACCCGGCCGGGGTGGCTGATAGCCCTGTCCGCGGTGCTGGCCGGCGGCCCGGTCCTGCTGGCGCTGACCCGGACCGTGCCCAACGCCGTCCGGTTGGGCGGCCGGACCGGCACGCCGGCAGAACAGGCCAGGCTCGCCCGGTCGGTGCTGGGTGACCATGTCCTGTGCCTGGCCGGGATGCTCGCATTTCTGGTGCTGTGGATCATCGCGGGATTAGGGTAGAACTGAACTAGAACACGTTCCAGTTACGCGCCCGGTCCAAGGAGTCCCCATGCACACTCCCCTCTGTGACGAACTCGGCATCGAGTTCCCGATCTTCGCCTTCACCCACTGCCGCGACGTCGTCGTCGCGGTCAGCAAGGCCGGCGGTTTCGGCGTGCTGGGCGCTGTGGGCTTCACCCCCGAGCAACTCGAGATCGAGTGCGCCTGGATCGACGAGCACATCGGCGACCATCCCTATGGCGTCGACATCGTGATCCCGAACAAGTACGAGGGCATGAACACCGACCTGTCCGGCGAGGAACTCGCCGAGATGCTCAAGAAGATGGTTCCGCAACAGCATCTGGACTTCGCGAAGAAGATTCTCGCCGACCACGGTGTGCCGACCGCGGACGCCGACTCGAATGCGCTGCAACTCCTCGGCTGGACCGAGGCCACCGCAACCCCGCAGGTCGAGGTGGCACTGCGGCATCCGAAGGTGACGCTGATCGCCAATGCGCTGGGCACCCCGCCGGTGGAGATGATCAAACGCATCCACGAATCGGGCCGCAAGGTCGCCGCGCTATGTGGCTCCGCCCGGCAGGCCCGCAAGCACGCCGACGCCGACGTCGACATCATCATCGCCCAGGGTGGCGAGGCCGGCGGCCACTGCGGTGATGTCGGCTCGATCGTGTTGTGGCCCGAGGTGGTCAAGGAGGTCGCCCCGCGCCCGGTGCTGGCCGCCGGCGGGATCGGAAGCGGCCAGCAGATCGCGGCCGGGCTCGCGCTGGGCTGCCAGGGTGCGTGGTCGGGCTCGCAGTGGCTGATGGTCGAAGAGGCGCACAGCACCTCGGTGCAGCAGGCCGCCTACGTCAAGGCCGGCAGCCGCGACACCGTCCGCAGCCGGTCGTTCACCGGCAAACCGGCCCGCATGCTGCGCAACGACTGGACCGAGGCCTGGGAGACGGCCGGCAACCCCGAGCCGTTGGGAATGCCGTTGCAGTACATGGTTTCCGGGATGGCGGTGGCCGCGACCAACAAGTACCCGAACGAGACCGTCGACGTCGCGTTCAATCCGGTGGGCCAGGTGGTCGGTCAGTTCACCAAGGTCGAGAAGAGCGCGGCGGTGATCGAACGCTGGGTCAAAGAGTACCTCGAGGCGACCGGGCGTCTCGACGAGTTCAACGAGGCCGCCGCATCAGTCTGATCCAGCGTCAGTCTGATTCAGCGTCAGTGTGACCCAGCCGCAGTGTGAGCGCGCGCCTAGGGCGTCTGCGGCGGCGTGACGTAGCGGCCGTTGGCGCCGTCGCCCGACCGGAACACACCGGTCTGCCAGCCCTGGGCACCCATGCACACCATCGGAAGACCGTCCGGCGACTGCGCGGCGGACTGCGACCCCGGGCACGGAGCACCGACCGTCTGAACGCCGTACAGCTTGGGCGAGATCACCCAGAATCCGGTGTAGGCGGGCGAGGGCGAATCCCAGCCGGCGTAGCCCTGGTTCGGGATCCAGTGGCAGGCCATCGCCTCACCGCTGGGGCCACGGCCGAAGATGAACCGATCCCACTGGAAGCACGGGGCGCTCAGCGCCGCCTCATAGGTCATGCCGGGAACATCGCCGTTGTAGGTCGGGTGGGTTCCATCCGCCACGGCCGCCGGTGCGACCGCGAGAGCGCCGCCGGTCACGGCTGCTGCGATGACGAGTTCGCGGAGCATGTCCCACCTCATGTGTTGTGCGCTGGACCTGTGCCCGTCAGCCTAACCTCTGGGGTCCGTCCGCCTCGGCGAAACCGCTCAGCCTTTCGAAATTGCCGCCGGAGGTACGCTCCGGTGGACGTCTGGGGGAATACGGTTGGTGCGGTGGATACGGGGTTGAACAGCTCCGGAGGCGTCCGTCGGCTGCGGTCAGCCGGGTTCGCCACGCGCCAGGCCGGTGAATCCGCGGGCCTCTGGCGTGAGTTCGCCGAATACCCGGGCGGCCGGGTCGGCGTGGTGGTCGGCTGTTGTGCCGACAGCACCGAAGCCGAGCGGCTACGCAGGGCAACCTCGTCCCGACTGCGCGACGGAGCCGATCCGGAGGCCGTGCTCGACGGTTTCGAGTCGGCATCCGCATCAGTGCTGGCCGCGGTCATCGACCGGGCGGGCTCTCAAATGCACTACAGCAGCCTCGGGGTGGCTACGCCGGCCCTGGCCTCGCCCGGCGAACCGCGCCACACGTTGGAAGCCACCAACGGCCGATCGGCGTCGATTTCATTGCCGCCGGGAGCGACGGTGGTGCTGGCCACCCACACACTGGCCACCCACACACTGGCCACCCACACACTGGCCGATGCGAACGCTTACCCCGACGACCGGTGGCCGGCGGACAGCGAACAACTTCTCGATGAGTTGCTGGCCGGCTTCTCCGCCCACCGCGAGGCCACCGGCGCCGTGGTCGTGCTCTACCGTCACCCCCCTGGACCTCTCGATCTGATCGTTCCCGCCGAAGCCGGAAGCCTCGCGATCGTCCGCCGGCAATTGCGGTCCTGGCTCGGCATGACCGGCGCCGACAGTGAGGCCTGCGCCGATATCCTGCTCGCCGTCGGCGAAGCCGCGACCAATGCCGCCGAGCATGCCCATGACGGGACGGGTCGTTCGGTGCAGATCAGCCTGCAGGCCGAATTCGACGGCGGCACACTGCGATTCACGGTCTCGGACAACGGTTCCTGGCGAACTCCGGTCGATTCCGACGACCATCGCGGTCACGGCATCCGGCTGATGAGGGCATTGGTCGACGGTGTCGATATCGCCACGAGCGCGCAAGGGACCACGGTCAAGATGCTCAAAGACCTCAACGACCTTGCCGGATGAGGGAGATCGCCGGATGAGGGAGATTGCCGAATGAGTCAGGGTCGATTCACGGTGACGGTCGCGTCCGCACACCGGCCGCCATTGGTCGCGGTCAGCGGTGACGTCGATCTCGCCAACGTCGGCGAGTTCGAGGAGGCCATGTCGCGCGCGGCCGACGGCGCAACGGACCTCACCGTGGACCTCACCGGGGTCAGCTATTGCGACAGCTCGGCCGTGCGCGCCCTGTTCGCCCTCGCCGCCACCACTAAACTGACGATGATCGTCAGCTCCACCGGTCACATCAGGACGCTGCTCGGCATCTCCGGTCTGGACCGGGTGGCGACCCTGGTCATCAAGGATTGAGGCGGGACCCCATGCCGGCTCCGGTTTTCCACCCCCGTGGACACACCGCGGAGTCAGAGCTGTTCGCCCGGATCCTCGACCGCATCGACAACGACCTGCCGGACTGCGTGGGGCTGGCGGTCAGCGTGCACGGGAAGAATGACGAGCACTCGATACTGGCAGCCAAGGGCGTCGGCGGGGAATTCGTCGAGGCTCAGCTGGCCGGTTCCGGAGGACCGGTGGCGGATGCCGTCGAACACCAGGTGCCGGTGCTGAGTCCGCAGCTGTGGGAGGACGACCGGTGGCCGGCACTGACCCGGCAATCCGGCGCGGACTGGCCGGAGATCCGCGGTGTGGTCTCCGTGCCGGGCATCTGGCAGGCCGACACCACCGTGGTGGTCTCAGTCATGCTCCGCACGCCCGCCACCGCCGCAGACGTCATCACCCTGATCGGTTACGAGCAGCTCATCACCGCCGCGATGGTCACCTCCGAGGCGCAGGACGGAAGCCGCGTCGCCGACATGATGGCGGTCCTGCAGTCCCGCGGGATCATCGAACAGGCCAAGGGCGCGATCATGGGGCTGCTCCGGTGCGATGCCGACACCGCATGGGCGACGCTGCGGCGGGCCAGCCATGAGTCCAACGTGAAACTGCGGGTGCTGGCGGTGGCATTCGTGGAATACATGAGCGGCGCACCGGCGGAGCAGCCGACAGTCGGCGCACCGATCGTGCCCGACGAGGACGCGCGCCGGGCCGCGCAGATGCTCTGGGCGGTGCTCAGCCACGCATCGAAGGTGCGTTCCTAACCCGGCATGTCGATCGTGGTGGTGACCGCGACGATCTGCGGCGTCGGTGGCGCCGAGGAGAAACCGAATCCGACCGCCGGCGACAACGGCGCCACCCCACCCAGATCTCGCCCGTCGAACGATCCGGTCACCGAGTCGATCAGGCGGGACCGACGCACCCCGTAGTACTCCCGTCGGCCGTTACCGGCGCTGCCGGCGGTATGGACGCCCTTCACCAGAGCCGCGGCGACCGGATCGACGGCGCGCAGCCACCACGGCGCGGTCGCCAGTGCACCGGGCACCAGACGCAGCAGCCAGTCGATCGCCGCGGGTCGTCCGATCGAGACCGTCGCCTGCAGGCCGGGGGCGGTGATCGCCAGCCGGGCAGCCGACAGACTCGACGACACCGGACCGATCTCAATCCGGTCGAACAAGTAGGTGGACGAGACGAATTCAGCGACCTGGGCGTTGGGGGCCAGCAGGATTCGCTCGTCGTCGGAGGTCTGCACCATCACGTCAGCGAAGGCCCCGAACGGAGACTGGTCCCAGGCGCCCACCACCAGGCGTACCCCGGTACCGGTGCCGAAGCCCGCGATGTGTCCGCGGAACGCCAGTCGCTGCACGCGCTCGAGGTTAGCGGTGAGGCCAGCGGCGCGGCATCGCCGCAATCGGCCGCCGGAGTGGTTCGCTGGTTTCATGCCCGCTCAGCAACGCGCTATCGCCGCTGCGGTCGGTCTGGGTGCGATCGGCCTGGCCGCCCTCATCGGCACCGCCGCGGTCCCGGCGGCCCACTCCGCGCCTGCGGTGCCCTCGACCGACGAGCACGGCTTCGTCGACTCCTCGGCCCGCTGTTCGACCAGCCAGACCCTGATGGCCTACGGGCGTACCGCCCGCTCGCTGGTGGTGATCTGCGTTGATCCCGACGGCGAACTCCAGTACCGCGGGGTCCGGCTCAGCGACGGCGCCGCCCTCACGATGACAGCCGGCCGCGGATCGGACGGTTCGATCGTCGCGCTGAACGAAGGCGTGACCTACTCCGTCTCCCCTGGGACGCTGCTGGTGTCGGAGGGCGATACCGTCATCTACCGCGATACCTGGACCGACTTCCACCAGTCCCGGTTCTCCGGCGGGGCGACACCGAGTTCCACAGCGACGACCACACCGACTTCCACGGCGCCGACTTCCACGGCGCCGAGTTCCTCAGCAGCGCCGACGACAAGCCCGACGGTCAGCACCACCACCGTGACCATGGCGCCCAAACCGGCGGGCTGAGCGCGCCGATAACATCGGGGTATGAGCCAATCCTGGTCGTTGAACGCATCCGCCGGCGAACTCCTCATCCTCACCGGTGTGGCGGGGCCGGCCGCGAAGACCGGACACCGGTTGACCATCGCGATGCAGTCCTGGCAGGCGACGGTGGACTGGCGCGGCAAGAGCCCGACCGGAGTCGATCTGACCGTCGCGGTCGAGTCCCTCGAGGTGGTCAAGGGCGAGGGCGGTGTCACGCCACTGGCCGGACCGGAGAAGGGCATCGCCCGCTCCAATGCGCTGAAATCCCTTGACGCCAAGAAGTTTCCGCAGATCCGATTCACCGCCACCGACATCACCGCGAGCGCCGACGGCTACCGACTCTCCGGAACGGTGGAGATCCACGGCAAGTCACGGCCGCAGGTGGTCGACCTCAAGGTGGAGGATCGCGGTGAGTCCTGGGCGATGTCGGCACAGACCACGATCACCCAGACCGATTTCGGCGTGAAGCCCTACTCGCTGCTCATGGGTGCGGTGAAGGTGGCCGACCAGGTCACGATCGCGTTCAGCGCGACCCACGCCAAGTAGCCCGCAGGGCCGCTCAGCCGTTGATGATGACCGGGTCGCCGATGCCGACCTGGTTGAAGTACCAGGAGGCGTTGTCCGGGCTGAGGTTGATGCAGCCGTGGCTGACGTTGGCGTAGCCCTGCGACCCGACCGACCACGGCGCCGAGTGGATGTACACGCCACCCCAGGTGATCCGGACGGCATCGTTGACGGTCAGCTTGTAGCCGTCAGGATCGTTCAGCGGAATCCCGATGGTCCGGGAATCCATCACCACCGTCTTCTCCTTGCCCAACACGCTGAATTGACCGATCGGCGTAGGGAACTTCGGCTTTCCCATCGAGGCCGGCATCTGGCGCATGATCTGGCCGTCGATGCTGACGGTGAAGGTGTGCGCCGAGATGCTCCCGACGCCCAGCACGGTGGAACCGGTCCCGAAACTGCGCGGCACTCCCCCGGCCAGCAGGGTGATCTCGGAGTGCGCCGGCCAGAAATGGTCCGGGACGAACTGAACGACATCGTTGCTGAGCCACTCGAACCGGCCGCTCGGCGCACCTGGGGACGTCACGACGATGGATGCCTGCGCGGCGGCCCGGTCCCGGACCGGGTTGGTGAAGGTCACGATGATCGGATGGGCGACGCCGACGGTCTGGCCGTTGACCGGTTGGACCGAGGCCACCACCGCCGAGGCCATCGACGGTGCCACCGCGGCCGGGCTGGCCGGGGCCGACGCCGTCGCGGCGAGAACCGCTAACCCCGCGGCAGCCAGTACCCGGCGAAACGCTCCTGCCATCTGTGTCCTGTCCTCCCGCGTCGGGTCAGCAAACCGACAGTGTAGATGTTCTCGTAGTCCCGCAGTGCACTCAGTACCCACCGGCGCGCCTCAGCGAAACCCGGTCCTAGAGTCACAGCCATGACTGAGCAAGGCCACAATCACGCGATCCTCGACACCCTGCGTCCCCAGCACCGCGCGCTGCGCCAGGCGATCCCCGGCGTCTACAAGGCGTTCAACGAGATGGGCGCCGCCGCGATGGCCGAGGGCGAGTTGACCACGGCCGTCAAGGAACTGATGGCGATGGCCATCGGCGTCGTCCACGGCTGCGACGGATGCATCGCCTCACACGGCCGCGGGGCCGCCAAGGCCGGCGCGTCGAAACAACAGGCCGCTGAGGCGATCGGCGTGGCGATCATGATGCACGGCGGTCCTGCCACCGTGTACGGAGCGCGTGCCTACGAGGCGTTCTGCGAGTTCGCCGACGAGGGCGCCGGAGCCTAACGGCCCCGGCCCCATCCCCTCGCGGGGGCTCAGCCTGCGTTGTGCGGCAGGCCGGCGACCATCGGGGTGTCGACACCAACCGCGCCGAGACCGGCCGAACCGCCCGGGGCTCCCAGCGGCGCGTCGCGCCCGGGCAGCACCTCGTTGAAGAAGGCGGCGTTGTCGGCGAGGAACTTGCGCTCCGACTCGGGCAGGTCGTCCTCGTAGAAGATCGCGTCCACCTCGCACAGCAACCGGCAGGCTCCGCAGTCGACGCACTCCTCGGCGTTGATGTACATGGTCCGGTCGCCCTCGTAGATGCAGTCCATCGGGCATTCCGCGGCGCAGGCCTTGTGCTTGACGTCGACGCAGGCGCTGGTGATCACGTATGTCATGAGAGCCATCTTATCTGTTACGCCCCGTATCAGACATGACCGCAATGGGGACCAAAGTCCCTAATTTCGGCAGAATCAGGGGCGTCCGGACGTCAACTCGCGGCTGACATCGACGAACCCGATGTGGTCCATCCGGTGGTCGGCGACGTCGCGGCACTCCCCGTAGATCTGCAGCACCCCGCGGCCCGGAACGTCGGGATGGCGGTAGTACACCGCCGCGACTCCGTCGTTGCTCAGCGTCTTCCCACCCGGGTGATGCCCGGGTGGAACTCCCTCCCGCCAGCCGCCGCGGTAGAGGTTGCGCGCGATCTCGCGGAAGTAGGCCGGCGTCTCCCGGATCGTCGGGAGATCGAAGTTGAGGTAGAGCGAGCCCTGGTAGATCGGTTCTTCCCCCTCGCGGCAGGGCATCAGCAGATAGCTCCCGCTGACTGCCCGCAGGCGGCCCGCCGCGACGAATTGCCGGGCGGTGTGAAGCACCTGCTCCCGGCTCTGCTCGTCGGTGAGCGGGTGAGCCGGTCTCTCGACCGCCGGGCCGCGCAGGTCCTTGGTGCGGTGCAGGACGATGAAGGCGGCGCCGAATACCAGGCTGACCATCAGCGTTCCTGCGATCAGCAGCTGGACGGGGCGGGAGCGGAGGACCGCGCTGGCCATATAGCCTTACTACACCGCACTGCGAAAATGCCAGGCCAGAGGCCGTGACGAAGGCTACCGAGACGGCGCCGGCCGCAGGCAGATCCCTAACAGACCGATCCCAGCAACGCCGCGAAAAAGCGTCGAAGTGGGGTTTTCGACGGTTTTCAGGCAAAGTTGATGGCATGCACGCAACGCATCCAACGGTTGAGCGCGGCCGATTGGGCCGAATCCAGGGTGTGCTGACCGCACTCCTGCTGCTGGCCGGGCTCCTGGCCGCCCCGGCGACGGCGGCCCCCGCCGCCCCGATCGCCCCGCATGCGCCGCTTGATCAGTCCGCCCTGCTGAGCCAGGTGGTACCGGGACTGGTCGACATCAACACCAACCTCAGCTACCAGGGTGCGATCGGGGCCGGCACCGGCATCGTGCTCGACCCGGCCGGTCTGGTCCTGACCAACAACCACGTCATCGAAGGCGCCACCGGCATCACCGCGACCAGCCTGGCCAACAGCCAGACCTATCCCGTCGACGTGATCGGATTCGACCGCGACAACGACATCGCCCTGGTCCAGTTGCGTGGCGCCCCGCCGCTGCCGACGGCAGTGATCGGCACGTCGTCGTCGCTGGCGGTCGGTGATCCGATCGCTGCGATCGGCAACTCCAATGGCAGCAACGGCGTGCCGAGCTACGCACCGGGCGACGTGACCCAACTCGGCGCCTCGGTGCGTGCGACCGACGAGTCCGGCGGCGGCGCCCGTGAGCTCTACGACCTGATCCGGGTGGCCGCCGACATCCGCCCGGGCGATTCCGGCGGCCCGCTGGTGAACAGTTCCGGTCAGGTGGTCGGCGTCACCGTCGCCGCGACACTGACCTACCGGATGGGCGGGGTCACCGGCGGCGAAGGCTTCGCCATCCCGATCGACCGCGCAATGGGCATCGTCAATCAGATCCGGTCCGGCGCCGCGTCGCGTTCCATCCACCTCGGCGACAACGCGTTCATCGGCGTGGGCATCGCCGACACCCCGATGGGCCGAGGCGGCGCGGTGGTGCGGCAGGTCATCCCCGACACCCCGGCCCGGCAGATCGGGATCTTCAGCGGCGATCTGATCACCGCCGTCGACACCACTCCGATCAACTCGGCGGCCGACCTGTCCAACGTGATGGACACCCGCCGGCCCGGTGACACCATCGTGCTGAGCTGGATCGACCGGGCGGGCAATCCGCACAGCGCGCCTCTGGTCCTGGCGAAGGGGCCGGTCGGCTGATCCGCCTCCGCGCCTGGTCCGCGATCTTCTGGGCCGCGCCTCTCGCCGCGGCGCTCACAAATCCGGTTGCGGCCCTTGCCGATTCAGCCCTTGGCGAATCGGCATCGGACCCGCTGATCCCACTTGTCGACGCCGCGGCGCAACGACTGCAGACCGCCGACCCGGTGGCGGCCAGCAAGTGGCTCACCGGCGGGCCGATCACCGATCCGGCCCGGGTACAGCAGGTGCTGACGGCCGTGGCCGCCGAGGCCGAGTCGGCCGGTGTGCCGGCCGACTACGTCACGACCGCGTTCACCGACCAGATCAACGCCACCGAGGCCATCCAGTACAACCGGTTCTCCTGGTGGAAGTTCGATCCTGCGGCGGCCCCCGCCTCAGCCCCCGATCTCTCGGCGTCGCGATCGCAGATCGACGAATTGAACAAGCGGATGGTCGGCGAGATCGCCCGGCAATGGCCGGTGCTGCAGTCCGGCGAATGCCCGGCGCAACTCGAGGCCGCCAAGTCCGAAGTCGCCGGTTCGCGGCAGTTCGACCCGCTCTACCGGCAGGCGCTCGATGTGGCGACCCGCTCCTACTGCAACCCCTGAGCCAGCCGCGCCAGACGATCCAGTCCGATCGTGCAGACCGGCAGGTAAGCCGTCGCCCACCACGGCACCTCGAACCGAACCCGGCATCCTCCGCCGGCGGGCATGATCCGGTGTCCGGTGGCCGTCAGCCCCGCGACGGTCCAGGACCACCGGTCTTCCTCGTCGAACTCGGTGATCCGAAACGGCAGGCCGACACCCCCGACTGTCCAGACCGTCCCCTGGGCGCCCGCACTCAGCACCGTCGCGCCGTCGGTGAGCACCGCCCGGCGAACCGACGGCCCCCAGGCGGGCCACTGCCGGACATCGGACAGCAGCCGCCACACCACCGGCACCGGGGCGGCGATCAGCCGGTCGACTCCGGGCCGCAGTGCTATACCCATCAGCGAGACGCTACGCCGGATCGCGGCACGGGCGCAGACGGCCGCGGGGGGTTAGACGGTGTCGGTGAAACGAGTTGTTCTGGCGGCGATCACGGTGGCGGCGTGCACGGTGGCGGCGATCACGGCAGGGTGCGCTCCGGCGCCGCAGCGGGGATCCGCCCCGGCATCGGCGATCACCACCGCTCCCACGATGGAGGCCGCCACAGCGTTCCGACTGGACGCCGCCGTCGCCAGGGCGATGAGTGCGGCCGCGATTCCCGGAGCCCTGGTGGGCATCTGGTCACCGGAGGGCGAATACGTCAAAGCGTTCGGGGTGGCCGACACCGCGACCGGGGCGCCGATGACGACCGATTTCCACAGCCGGATCGGCAGCGTCACCAAGACCTTCACTGCGACCGCGGTACTGCAGTTGGCCGAGGCCGGCTCGGTGGGCCTCGACGACCCGATCGACCGCTATGTCGATGGCGTCCCCGGCGGCGAGACGATCACGGTGCGCCAGCTCGCCACCATGCGGAGCGGCCTTCCCGACTACCTCGAGAACGAGGAGTTCGACACCGCCGTCGCGGCCGATCCCACCCGCGAATTCACCCCCGGCGAACTGCTCGGGTGGGCCTTCAAGAATCCCGCGACCTTCCCACCCGGCCAGCGCTACCAGTACTCCAACACCAACTACATCCTGTTGGGGCTGCTGGTGGAGAAGGTCAGCAGGAAGCACCTCCCCGACTACCTCGCCGAGCACATCTTCGGCCCACTCGGCATGGCGCACACCAGCTTTCCCACCGGGACGCAGTTCCCCGTTCCGCACGCCGTCGGCTATACGGATCCGGATGAACCGGGCGGCGCGCCGGTGAACGCCACCGGCTGGAGCGCAAGCTTCACCTGGGCTGCGGGCGCTGTCATCTCCACCCTCGATGACATGCGGATCTGGATGCCTGCCCTGGCCGACGGCGCCCTGATCGGCCCGGTCCTGCAGCAGCAACGTCTGCAGAGCCCGCCGACGCCCGGACTACCGGCCGATGTCGGATACGGCATGGGTGTCTTCACCGCCGCCGGCTGGATCGGTCACAACGGCAGCGTGCCCGGCTATCAGACCGTCGCGATCCATCTCCCCCAACGCACGATGACCGTGGTGATCATGGTCAACACCGACATCGCCGCTCCCTCCGGCGCGCAGCCGAGCACCGCCGTGGGCAAGGCGATCACCGAGGTGCTGACGCCCGACCACGTCTACGACGTCTGAGTACACCGGGGAGCAGGGGCCTAGGATTGCCATATGGAAGGTTCCGTGACGGTCCACATGCAGGCTCCGGCAGACAAGATCTGGAATCTGATCGCCGATGTGCGCAACACCGGAAAGTTCTCGCCGGAGGTCTTCGAGGCCGAATGGCTCGGTGGCGCCACCGGACCGGAACTCGGCGCGAAGTTCCGTGGCCACGTGCGGCGCAACGAGATCGGCCCGGTGTACTGGACGGTCTGCCGGGTCACCGCCTGCGAACCGGGCCGGGAGTTCGGGTTCGCCGTCCTGGGTCCCGGCGACCAGGCGATCAACAACTGGCACTACCGGCTCACCCCGAGCGGCGACGGCACCGACGTGACGGAGTCGTTCCGGCTCAACAATTCCGCGCTGGTACGGGTGTTCTGGATGTTCGCGGGGTATCTGCGGGGACGGCGTAATGTGCGGGATATGCGCACCACCCTGGAACGGATCAAGAAGGTAGTCGAAGACGAGTCGGCCTAGAAGAGGCCCCGGCGTGCCGGGTGTGCCTACTCTGGACGCCATGGGCATCGCACCCCGCCTCAACGGCCAGGCTCCTCCGTACGTTCCGCTGTCCGATATCAACCTCGGCACCGTGGAGTTCTGGCAACTGGACGACGCCGTCCGCGACGGCGCCTTCGCCACGTTGCGCCGGGAGGCGCCGATCACGTTCTTCCACGAGATCGAGTACGACGGTTTCGCGGCCGGCGCCGGCCACTGGGCGTTGATGAGGTTCGACGACGTGCACTTCGTCAGCCGCCATCCGGAGATCTTCAGCTCGTACCCGAACATCACCATCGGCGACCAGTCGCCCGAAGTGGCCGAGTACTTCGGGTCGATGATCTCCCTCGACGACCCCCGCCATGCCCGGCTGCGCAATATCGTCAGCCGGGCATTCACCCCGAAAGTGGTGGCCCGCATCGAGGAGTCGATCCGCGACCGGGCGCGGCGCCTGGTGTCCGACTTGATCGACAATCACCCCGACGGCAACGCGGACCTGGTCACCGCGGTATCCGGGCCGCTGCCCTTGCAGATCATCTGCGACATGATGGGCATTCCGGAGACCGACCAGTTGCAGATCTTCGGATGGACCAATGTGATCCTCGGTTTCGGCGACCCGGACCTGGCCACCGATTTCGCGGACTTCATGAAGGCGGCCATCGACATCGGCGCCTACGCCAGTGCGCTGGCCGAGGACCGGCGCACCAACCCGCGCGATGACCTCACCACCGCATTGGTGGTCGCCGAGGTCGACGGTGAACGCCTGAACTCCGCGGAGATCGCCAGCTTCTTCATCCTGCTGGCGATCGCCGGCAACGAGACCACCCGCAACGCCATCAGTCACGGCGTGCTGGCATTGACCCGCTACCCCGAGCAACGCGACATCTGGTGGAACGACTTCGAAACCCACCGTGCGACCGCGGTGGAGGAGATCGTGCGGTGGGCATCCCCGGTGGTCTACATGCGGCGCACCGCCAAACAGGACGTCGACGTCAGCGGGGTGCGGATCGCGCAGGGCGACAAGGTCACCATGTGGTACGCCTCGGCCAATCGCGACGAGGCCAAGTTCGACAATCCGTGGAAGTTCGACGTGGCCCGGGAGAACAACCACCACGTCGGATTCGGCGGCGGCGGAGTGCATTTCTGCCTGGGCGCCAATCTCGCCCGTCGCGAGATCGCGGTGATCTTCGAGGAGATGCGCAACCGGATCCCGGACATCGCGGCCACCGAGGAGCCGGCGATGCTGCTGTCGTCATTCATTCACGGCATCAAGAGACTCCCGGTGAGTTGGACCCCCGTAAGTTGAACCCCCGTAAGTTAGACCGTGTGATCCGGAAACGGCTGAACTGGCTGGCCTTGCACGGTGTGGTCCGGGCGATCGCGATCCGGGCGGCACGCCGGGGCGATCCACAGGCCCGGCTGGTGGCCGACCCCTCGGTACGCGCCGACCCGATCCCGTTCTACGAGGAGTTGCGCGGCCGCGGCCCACTCGTGCGCGGCCGGTTGAGCTATCTCACCGTCGACCATGCAGTGGCCCACGAGTTGCTGCGCGCCGACGACTTCCGGGTGATCGTGCTGGGTTCCCGCCTGCCGGCTCCACTGCGATGGCTCGAGCAACGCACCCGTTCCGATGTGCTGCATCCACTCCGCCCGCCGTCCCTGCTCGCCGTGGAACCCCCGGAACACACCCGGTACCGAAAGACGGTGTCGTCGGTCTTCACCGCCCGCGCGGTGGCCGCTCTGCGCGACGGCGTCGAGGACACCGCGGCGACCTTGCTGGAGGGCCTTTCCGAGGATGCGGGCGTGGTCGACGTGGTCGACCGTTACTGCTCGCAACTGCCGGTGTCGATCATCAGCGAGATCCTCGGCGTACCTGAGTCAGAGCGTTCGCGGATCCTCGAATTCGGCGAATTGGCTGCGCCGAGTTTGGATTTCGGGTTGACCTGGGAGCAGTTCCTCGAGGTCGAGGGCGGATTGGCGGGATTCAGCGACTGGCTGGAGGCGCACCTGGCCGCGCTGCGCGCCAATCCCGCCGACAACCTGATGAGTCAGCTGATCCAGGCGGCCGACGGCGGCGTTCGCCTCAACGAGTCGGAATTGCGTGCCGTGGCCGGACTGGTGCTGGCCGCCGGGTTCGAGACCACGGTCAACCTGCTGGGCAACGGCATCCGATTGCTGCTGGGCGCACCGGACCAACTCGCCGCCCTGCGCGACGATCCCTCGCTGTGGCCGAACGCCGTCGAGGAGATTCTGCGACTGGACTCCCCCGTGCAGCTGACCGCACGTGTCGCGGTAAGGGACACCGAGGTGGGTGGAACCGTGGTGCGGTCCGGGGAGATCGTGATCATCTGCCTGGCCGCCGCCAACCGGGACCCCCAGGTGTTCCCCGATCCGCACACCTTCGATGTGCGCCGCACCAACGCGGGACGCCATCTCGCCTTCTCCGGCGGGCGGCACTTCTGCCTGGGGGCGGCGCTGGCCCGGATCGAGGGCGAAGTGGGCCTGCGGAGTTTCTTCGAACGGTTCCCGAACGCCCAGCTGGCCGGCGACGGAGTTCGTCGGGACACCCGGGTGCTTCGCGGGTGGTCACAGTTACCGGTCAGGCTGGGATCGGCTGTCCCGGTTCGCGGCTGAGACATGCCGACGCCATCCGGTACGGACGCCTTCGAACAGTTCGTCGCCCTGCTGGACTACCCGATGTTCGTCGTCACCACGCGGGCAGGTGATCAGCGGGCCGGCTGCCTGGTCGGCTTCGCCACTCAGGTCTCGATTCACCCGTCCCGATTCCTGGTCGGACTGTCCAAGCGCAATCACACCTACCGAACCGCCCGGCTGGCGGCCCGATCCGAAGGTGTCGAACACCTCGCGGTGCACCTGCTCGGCCGGGAGCATCGCGAACTGGCCCGGTTGTTCGGCGGCGAGACCGGTGACCGGGTGGACAAATTCCGCCGTTGTTCGTGGTCGGAGGGACCGGAGGGACTGCCGATCCTGCACGACGCGGCTGCCTGGTTCGCCGGCCGGGTGGTGCGCCGGTTCGACCTCGGCGACCACGTCGGTCACCTTCTCGAACCGTTGGCCGGAGACGCCTCCGCCAAGCTCAACGGCCTGATCACCTATTCCGATGTCAAGGATCTGGCGCCCGGTCGCGAAGCCTGAATCGGGGTTGTTGACACCCGTTGAACTGGCCGGTTCTATTGCGGTGTGACCTACGACACGATCATCCGCAATGGCCGGTGGTTCGACGGCACCGGCGCCCCCTCGGCGGTGCGCAACATCGGGATCGTCGGCGGGCGGGTCGCCGCGGTGACCCCGCACCCACTCGACGAGACAGGCTGCACGCAGGTGGTCGACGCGACCGGCAAGTGGGTGCTGCCCGGAATGATCGACATCCACACCCACTACGACGTCGAGGTCCTCGGCGGGCCGGCCCTTCCGGAGTCGGTGCGGCACGGCGTGACGACGGTCCTGGTCGGTTCCTGTTCGTTGTCGGCGGTGCACGTCGGCGGCGAGGATGCCGGCGATCTCTTCGGCCGGGTGGAGGCGATTCCCCGGGAGCACGTCATCAACGCCATCGACGAGTCCAAGACGTGGAACAACGCCGCTGAGTACGTCGCCGCACTGGAGTCCCGGCCGCTGGGACCCAACGTCGCGTCCTTCATCGGCCACTCGGACATGCGCACCGCGACCATGGGCCTGGACCGGGCCACCCGCAAGGACACCAGGCCCACTTCGGATGAACAGGCCCAGATGGAGCGAATGCTCACCGAGGCTCTCGACGCCGGATTCCTCGGAATGTCCTCGCAACAACTGCTTTTCGACAAGATCGACGGCGAGACCTGCCGATCACGCACGCTGCCGTCGACCTACGCCAAGCCCCGTGAGTTGCGCAGGCTGAAGTCACTACTGCGTCGCCGGGATCGGGTTCTGCAGTCCGGCCCGGACATCACCAATCCGATCAATCTGGTTTCCCAAGTCGCCCAATCACTTCCGGTGCTGCGCGACAAGCTCAAGACCAGCTTGTTGTCGGCCGCCGACATCAAGGCCAACCCGTTTGCGATCGCCGCACTGGGCCCGGTGGCCCGCCTGGTCAACCGGTTCGGCGCCGACTTCCGGTGGCAGCACCTCCCGGTGCCATTCGAGGTGTATGCCGACGGCATCGACCTGGTGGTGTTCGAGGAATTCGGCTCCGGCGCAGCGGCATTGCATCTCCGCGATGAGGTCGAACGCAACGCCCTGCTGCAGGATGAGGGGTACCGTCGCCGGTTCCGCAAGGAGTACGACAGCAAGTTCGGCGTGCGGGTCTGGCACCGCGATTTCTTCGATGCCCAGATCGTCGACTGTCCGGACGAATCCGTGATCGGCAAGTCCTTCGGCCAGGTGGGACTCGACCGCGGCGGCCTGCATCCGGTGGACGCGTTCCTGGACCTTGTGGTCGAGCACGGGACGAAGGTCCGCTGGCGGACCACGATCTCCAACCACCGGCCAGAGGTGCTCAAGAAGCTGGCCCGCGACGAGGGCATTCAGATCGGCTTCTCCGACGCGGGCGCGCACCTGCGCAATATGGCGTTCTACAACTTCGGGCTACGGCTGCTGCGCCATGTTCACGACGCCGAGCGCACCGGCAAGCCGTTCATGACCGTCGAACAGGTCGTCCACCGGCTCACCGGGGAACTCGCGGACTGGTACGACATCGACGCCGGGCACCTGCGGATCGGCGATCGGGCCGATCTGGTGGTGGTCGACCCCGAGCACCTCGACCAGAGCCTGGACGACTACGCCGAATCGCCGGTGCCGCAGTACGCGGACCTTCCCCGGATGGTCAACCGCAACGACGCCGCGGTGAACCTGGTGCTGGTCGGCGGCCGGACCGTGGTCCGCGGCGGCGTTCCCACCGACCTGCTCGGCTCCGCCCGCACCGGAAGCTTCCTGCGGGCCGGAACCCGCACGGCCGCACCGGCTTCCCACGAGTCGGAGCTCGTCCATGCAGGCTGATGTGGTTCTCGGCATGTGGAAGGCGCTGTCCGACCGCGACTGGGAGAAGGTGAAGACCTTCCTCGCCGAGGACTGCATCTACGTCGACATGCCGGTGGGGCCTACCGCGGCGGCCCGGGGTCCTGAGGACATCGTCAAGCGCCTCAAGGTCGGACTGGAACCGCTCGCCGGTTACCGCAACCACGACGGCCTGCTGGTCAGCGACGGCGAGCATGTGATGTACGAACACTCCGAGACCTGGAACTGGGCCAGCGGGGAGAGCACGGTGCTGCAGTTCGTCACGGTGCACAGGGTTCGTGACGGAAAAATCGTGCTCTGGAAGGACTACTGGGATTTCGGCGGCCTGTTGAACCACGCACCGCCGGACTGGATGGAACAACTCGCCACCGCCGACACGTCCTGGATCTTCGACGCCACCGGTTTGATCTAGATTCCGTAGACCCGGGTGGCGTTACCGCGCCCGATCAGTCCCGCCACCCGCAGAGCGTCATCGGCGCTCCACTCCCCCCGGCCGACGAAATCGCCGAGAACCGAAGCCATTCCGTCGCGCCACAGCCGTGCGCCCAGGTAGTGCAACTCCGGCGGCCCGAAGGCGTCCGAGGAATACAGGATCTTGCGGAACGGGGCCAGTTCGAGGGTCCGGGCGATGAAGGACCGGGCCCGGGCGCCGAGGTGGTTGACGCTCAGACCCACGTCGAGGTGGACATTGTTGAACGCCGAGGCCAGATAGCCGGCCTCGCGCTCGAAGGGATAGCAGTGCAGTAACACCACCGGAGTGTCACCGGACTCGCGTAGTAGGTCGATCAGAAACATCGGGTTGGTCCGGTGCAGGTCGCAGTCGCGGTCACCGAGGCCCACGTGGAACTGAACCGGCTTGCCCAGCCGCAAGGCCTCATGCACCCCGAAGCGCAGCAGCACCCGGTCGGTGAGCCGGCGTGCGCCGCCGTCGCGCCATCGCTGTGCCGCGGCGCCGACCTCCGCGGCCGATGGCGCGGAGAGTTCGCCGTCGAACCCGCCCCGGTAGGCCAGTACGGTCTTGGCGGCGACCGCGGATTGCATTCGGGCGGTGAAGATCTCCCGGAAGTTCTCCGAGTAGTCCCCCGGTCGGGCGGCGGCCTGTTCGGCGACCTGCTCCACCCGGACCACTTCGCGGACCCCGGCGCGGGTCACCTCTGTCATCTCGGCCAGTCCGGCGACGTCACCGGGCAGACCGGTGTCGACCAGCCAATCACTCACACCGGCCGCCGTCAGAAACAACCCGGCCAATTCGCCCGGGCTCAGTTCGCTGCGACGCTGCCAGTAGTCCTCGGGCTCGGCATGGGACTGCAGACCCAGCAGGGGCGCGCAGTGCGCGCGCACCGCAAAACCGAGTTGGGTGTCGAAGCCGGAGTCGAAGTCGGCCAACGGTGCGGTGTTGGCCTCATTGAGCCCGTTCTCGAATTCACTCCGGTTCCGGTCGGTGAGCCAGAAGCCGTGAACATGGTTGTCGACCAGCGCAACGGTCTCGAGCCGCTCGCGGAGTTCGCTTATCAAAGGCTCGGCGATCACAGACTCCAGGCCAGGCGGAACCTGTCGGTGAGCTGCTCCGGATCGAGATCCGCGTACTTCTCCATCTCATAGCCGCGTACCGCGACCAGCGCGTCGACGGCATCGTCACCGAGAATCGTGCGCAGCCCCTCCGAATCATCCAGGGCAGCAATGGCTTCGGACTGCCTGCCGGTGAGCTGCACCACACCGGCGGCCGCACGTTGCTGCGCGGAGAGGTGATGCGGATCCACGGTGATCTCGGCGGGCAGCATCGCATGCGTCTCGATGCCGTCCAATGCCAGTCCGAGGATGACCGCAGTGGCGAAATACGGGTTGGCCGAGGGGTCGATGATCTTCACCTCGACGTTGGCTCCGCGCGGATTGCCGTGGGTTGCAGGCAGGAAACGCACCGCCGCCTCACGGTTCTCGGTTCCCCAACATGCGTACGCACCGGCCCAGTTACCCGGCTTCATCCGGAGACCCGACACGATCGAACCGCACAGGGCGAGTTCGGTTTCCGGCAGAGCACGGACGATACCGCCGATCGCCGCAGCGCCCTCGCCGGTCAGCCCGTGCGGTCCGGCTCCGCCTGAGAAGACCGGTTGCTCGCCGCGCCACAACGAGAAGTGCTGGTGCGCACCATTACCCACGCTGCCGGCGAACGGGACCGGCGACAGCGAGACCCGCACCCCGTGCTTGCGGGCGACCCGGCTCAGCAGCACCCGGGCCAGGACCAGCTGGTCGGCGGCGGCCACCGCAGACCTCGGCGCAAGCGACAGCTCGAACTGGTTCACCCCGTACTCGGGGTGGAACTGTTCGAGTGCCACACCGGCATCGGTCATCGCCGCGATGACGTCGCGGACAAATCCCTCGTGCTCGAGAACCCCGGCCAGACCGTACTGGGCCCAGAAGTCACCTGGCAGTCGTTCACCGGTCGGGTCGACGAGCAGGAATTCGATCTCATGGCCGACCTTCGCCGCCAATCCGGCTGCGGCCAGACGGGATTCGACGCGGGCCAGGGTTCCCCGCGAACACGCTGGAATGGGGTTGCCGTCCTGATCGAAGAAGGACCCGGGCGCCCAGGCCAGTCCGTCGTCGATCACCCGCATCGCGGCAGGGTCGATGCGCACCCGCTGATCGCCGACCACGCTGATGGCGTCGGTGAAGGCGATTCCGGTCCGGTCGGCGGCGAACCCGTGCCATACCGGGCTGGCACCGAGACCCGGGTCGGCGAATGCCGACGCCCGGCCGCTGGGAACGGCCTTGGCCAGAGTCAGTCCGGACGGGGTGATGATCGTCCCGATGACCGTGCCGTCGGTGAATCGCGTCACGCCCCACCCCTGCTCGGCAGCGTGATCCGGCAGGCCTGACCGATATCGAGGGTTCGCAGCGTGCGTCCCATGGCTACCCACATCGCGCAGGACAGCGTGAGGTCGGCAAGCAGTTCGTCGGAGAAATGCTCGTGGCAGCGCTGCCAGAACGCCTCGTCGTCACGGAGTCGGGTGTGTTCGGTGGCGAACCGGTGCGCGAACTCAGCGGCCAGTCGCTCCTGCTCGGTGAAGCCCGGCCAGGTTCTCCACTGCAGAGCGTGGTCGTAGAGGTCCTCGTCCACGCCGGCGAGCGGGCCGTCGGCGTCGCGGGTGTTCACACACACCACGCACTCGTTGTCGTGCGCGATGACGATCCGGGCGATCTCACGGACCCGCATCGGCAGCCGGTTCCGGTTGTAGACGGCATGGGAGTAAGCCGCCATCGCCTTCCCGATCTCCGGCGACAGGGCGATCCAACCGGCCACATCATCGTCGGCGAAGTCTCCGATTCGGCTCATGCACCGATGGTACGAGGCCCGGCTTTTCTCGGACCGGAAGTCGGATTCACCCGCCGCGAGGAAGCCCGGCCCGCCACCGGACAGGGGCGGGCCGGGCGACGTCAGACGAACGGGCAACGTTTGCCGACAGCAAAGTAATCTATCCTGTTCAGCGCCGACATATCTAGCCTGTTCACGCTAACAGTGACCCAATAGCAATGCAGGGCCCGTCAGCAAACCAAATCTTCTTCCGAACGCCAGCACACACCGATTGCCGGTTGCTAAAACTAAATCATTCCGCTATTTTTCCTGATCATGGGTACCGATATGCATGACGCCTGAATTAGCTCAGTCTCTCGCCTCGATGCGGCTTAAGCAGACGGCGGAGTTGCTGGCCTGGATGGCCGAGAACTTCGTCGAGCCCGGCGCGCTGGCCCGGGCCCGGGATCACGTCACCGAAGCCCTGGGAATCGTCGAACGGCATCCCCTCTAACCGGTCCGGTCCCACTCCCGCTGGACCAGAATCCGGTGCGCGATCCGATCAATCGCCGCCTCCACCGCCACCCGGTCCGGACGGCCGGTGAAACCCGGCGAGGTCTCGAGTTTGTGCACGATGGCACCGACGATCGCCGCCGAGACCGCCTCGACCTCACCGCGCCCCTTCTGAGTCAGCCAGAACTCGTCCCCGGCCACCAGGGCGTGGCCTGTGGCGACCAGCCGGTCGAAGGTGGGCTCGAGCACCTCGCCCGGCACCCGCAACCTCGCGGCGATATCGGTCAGTTTCGCTGAGCCGAAGACCTGCTTGTTGCGGTAGATCTGCAGCAGGCCCCACACCGCGCCCACATCGAGGTCGCAACCCGACCGGTCGACCAGGGATCGCAATCGCAGGTCCGGGGAGGCCCGCATCATCCGGCCCACCGCGCCTTCGAGGATCTCCTCGGAGTTCTCCCCCGACGGCATGGCGAACCCCTCGCCGAGGTCCATTGCCGCGGTGTCCATTTCGCGCAGCGGAACCTCTTTGAGCATCAGCGCCAGTACGAACCCGACCAGTGCCACCGGCGCGGCATAGAGGAACACCTTGCTCAACGATGCGGCGTAGGCGTCGATGATGGGAGCCGCCATCTCGGCGGGCAGGCGATGCAATTCCTGCGGGGAACTCGCGGCCGACGGCGGGGCCCCACTCGCGGTCAGCGCCGGCCCGATCCGGACAGCCAGGAAATTGGCGAACAGGGACCCGAAAATCGCTGCGCCGAAAGAGCTTCCGATGGTCCGGAAGAACGTCACTCCCGAGGTCGCCACACCCAGATCTTCGAAGTCGACGGTGTTCTGCACGGTGAGAATCAAGACCTGCATGCACAGGCCGATACCGGTGCCGAGGATGAACAGGTCCAGCGACTGCCGCCAGATCGGGGTCGCGGCGTTCATCTGGGCCAGCATCAGGAAGGCGACCGCCATCACCGCCGTGCCGATCACCGGGAAGATCTTGTAACGGCCGGTGCGGCCCACCAACGCGCCGCTGCCGATCGAGGTGATCAATAGGCCGGCCACCATCGGCAGCGTCCGAATTCCTGAGGCGGTGGCCGAAACTCCGTCGACGAACTGCATGAAAGTGGGCAGAAAGGTCAACGCCCCCAGCATGGCGAACCCGACGACGAAGCTCAGTACGCAACAGACGGTGAAAACCGGACTGGCGAACAACCGGATGGGCAACACCGGTTCGCGGGCCCGCAGTTCGACCCGGACGAAGATCGCCAGCGCCAGCACGGAGGCGACGAACAGGCCGATGATCGCCGGCGACGACCACGGGTAGGTGGTTCCGCCCCAACTGGTGGCCAGGGTGAGCCCGGTGGCGCCCAGTCCGACGAACAGGATTCCCGGATAGTCGATCACCGGCCGGCCGGTACGGCCCAGGGACGGAATCGCGGCCGCCGCCACCAGAAGCACCACCACCGCCACCGGGATGTTGATCCAGAACGCCCAGCGCCAGGACAGGTGGTCGGTGAAGAATCCGCCGAGCAGCGGACCGATGACGGTGGTCACGCCGAAGACCGCACCGAGGGCACCCTGATAGCGGCCCCGTTCCCGCAGCGGGATCACTTCCCCGATCACCGCCATCGCGGTGACCATGATCGCGCCGCCGCCGATGCCCTGCAGCGTGCGCGAGGCCACCAGCATCGTCATCGAGGACGCCATTCCACACAGCACCGAGCCGACGAAGAAGAACAGGATCGAGGCTTCGAAGACCGCCTTGCGGCCGAACAGGTCGCCGAGCTTGCCGACGACGGCGGTGGCGATGGTGGAGGCGAGCAGGTAACTGGTGACCACCCAGGACTGGTGACCGGCTCCGCCCAGGTCAGCCACCACCGTCGGCAGCGCGGTGGCGACGATCGTCTGGTCCAGAGCCGCCAGCAGCATGCCGAGCAGCACCGCGAGGAAGACCAGGTTGCGGCGTTCCAGACTCAGCTCTGAGTCCGGTGCCGCGACGGTCATCTGGAGGAGTCTTCCCGAAAGCCGCCCTGTCCACCCCGGCCGACCCGCCGAGGTGGACGGACCCATCGCTGTCTCCGGTTTACCGAACCACCCGATCAGCAAACTAATTCACACCTGCAACAATCGGTTCGATTCCCAAGAATTACCTGAGAGAAATGTCTCGTAGTGCAGCGATCCTGTGCTAGATTCACAGCTATCATTCCGCCGCAGGGTTTCTCAGTAACGACTAGCGACGGTCCGACGGGTTAGCGAAAGCAGGGCGGCATGCCGGCGAAGAGACGTGGAGCGCGGGTGGGCGCCGCGGCGTTCGTTCTTGGCGTCTCGCTGGCCGGGCCGCAGGCAACCGGGGTGGCCGCGGCCGACGGGACGGAGGCGGACTCCTCCGCGGTGACCGCCGGACCCGCGGCCCCGACCGGCCGCGCCGACGCAGGACGAACCGGTAGACCGGCCCGCCACACCAACGGGTCGGCTGCTTCTCCCTCCCAGCACGGTGGCGAAGAGCCGTCCGGCGATCCGGCGTCCGGGGGCGCCGCACGGGGCGAGGCGAGGTCCGCCACGGGATCCCCTGCAGCGAAGGTATCCCCCAGATCCGCGGCAGCGCATCATCAGGCAGTGCCGGGCACACCGGCCCCGCCCACTGTCACGGCTGCGGCCGCATTGCCGGCAGCCGCCGTCGTCGCGCCTTCGCGAAGGGTCCGGGCGACCCATCCGGTGGGCGCCGGCCAGGCGGCCGTCCATCAGCTCTCCGGCACCCAGACCACTCAGGTTCCCGCACTCTACGGCTCCCAGACGGCAGCCGCCCCGGTCGCAGTGATGACCATCGCGGTGACCAATTTCTTCGACTCCGCCTCACACTGGCTCTCCGCCCTGCCGGCCAGTCCGATCGCCGACTTCCTGCAGGGCGCGCTGATGCTGGTGCGCCGAACCGTGCTCAGCCTGATGCCGTCGGCGAGCGCCGGCCAGATCGGCGGACCGACCCAGGCCACGCCGTATCTCACCGATCAGGAATTGCGCGACTATCTGTTGTCCCTGGCCCACCAGCAGTATGCAGGGCAGTTCGGCCAGACCGTTCCGGTCTACGACTACTACCCGTACCCGGTGTACAAGCTCGATGACGCGACCGGCACCACATCGGGAACCAATACCCAGGTCGATGGTGTCGACGAGGCGGACTTCGTCGAGACCGACGGGCACTACGTGTATGTGGCGCGCAACAACGCGCTGACCATCCTCACCGGATCGACGATCAGCTCGCAGACGTCGTTGTCCGGCAACGTCGTCGGTTCCTACCTCGACGGTGACCGGCTGACCGTGATCACCCAGACCGGCGGCGGTTGGTACGGGCCGATGGTCAAGATGGCGCCCGGGGCGTTCTGGAATTACAACCCGCAGACCACCGTCACGGTCTACGACCTCACCGATCGCACCGCGCCGACGGTGGCCGTCCAGACGGTGTTCGATGGCGCCTATCGTGATTCACGGGCCGTCGACGGCAACGTCTACCTCGTTCTGGACCGCAACCTGAATCTTCCGGCACCCGAATACACCGATGAGCCGGTCACCCGCACCGACCTTCGTGACGACTCCGGTGTCATCGCCTACCGCACCTACGAGACCTGGGATCACTATGTCTCCCGGGTAGGCGGTCAGATCGACACCTTGGCCTTGCCGCACGCGTACGCCGTGGACGCCGACGGCACCACGGTGGACCTCGGCGTGATCGCCGGCGGCGGAGATGTCGTACGACCCCGCAGCGGTGATCAGCCGTCCATGATCACGGTGGTGTCGGTCGATTCGCACGGCGACCCGGGATCGGCCGGGTCGGGATTCGCCGACAGCGTTGCCACGTTCGCGACGGCCAACAGCAACACCGTCTACATGACGACCGACGCGCTGTACGTGGCGACCGCACAGGACAGCTATTCCGATTTCGGTTCCTCCACCGACACCCGGATCGACCGCTTCACCGTCAACGGGACCGAAGTCGGTTGGCAGGCAAGCGGACTCGTCACGGGCACGCTCATCAATCAGTTCGCCATGGACGAGCAGGAGGGCTACCTGCGGGTGGCCACGCACAACTGGAGCTCTCAGTTCGCCGGCGGGACCTGGGCCACCGTCAACGACAGCGGGGTGTACGTGCTGGACACCGCCGGGGACACTCTCGACGTGGTGGGCAGCGTGACGGGCCTGGCCCCCGGCGAGCAGTTGTACTCGGTCCGCTTCGACGGCGACAAGGCCTACCTGGTCACCTTCCTGCGCACAGATCCGCTCTTCGTCGTCGACCTCACGGATCCGACGGCACCGGCGGTGGAGGGCGAACTGGTGATCCCCGGATTCTCCAACTACCTGCAGTCCGTCGGCGACGGACTGCTGCTCGGAATCGGCCAGGAGCGTGAAGCCGGCACCTGGAACACCCGGTTGCACGTCTCGCTGTTCGACGTGAGCAACGGCAGCGCCCCGATCCAGATCGACCGGCAGGTACTCGACGAGACCGCCCAGTGGTCCGGCTCCGACGCGCAGTTCGATTCCCACGCGCTGCTGTACTCGGCCGGGGACGGCCTGCTGGTGGTGCCGGTCAGCGGTGGCGGGTACGACGCGAGCAGCGGTGAGTACCACTACGAGAACCTGCTCTCGGTGATGCGGGTCGATTCCGGCGGCATCCATGTGATCGGCCAGATCCGGACTGATCAGCCGGTGCTGCGGACGGTCCGGATCGGTGATGTCATTTACGCGGTCTCCGATGATCAGGTGACGGCCTACAGCCTGACCGACCTGTCCGAGATCAGCCGCACGCCGCTGGGAACGACGTCGACCCCGGAACCGCTCTACGTTTTCTAGAACGGCGAGTTCTAGGCCCTGCGTCCGCGGTGGAAGTCGGCGAGCGCCTCGGCGTTGGCCTGCGCACCCATCAATTCGGCGAAGTAGGCATCCTCACGGGACCGCGCTTCGGCGATCGCACGCCGGTTCGGTTCCATGATGGTCTCCTTGACCGCCATCAGGCTTGAAATCGGCCGGGAGGCAAGCACTTCGGCGTGCCGTCGGGTTTCAGCGAGCAGATCGTCGGGTTCGCAGACCTTCCAGACCAGGCCCATCCGCAACGCCTCGGCGGCGTCCACCCATTCCGAGGACATCAGCAGCCAGGCTGCGTTCTGTCGCCCCAGCAACGCCGGGAGCAGATACGACGAGGCGGCTTCCGGGGCCACACCCAGACTGGTGAACGGGCACTTGAGTTTCGCGGTGCTGGCCATGAAGGCCAGATCGGCGAAACCGAGGATGGTGGCGCCGATGCCCAGCCCCAGTCCGTTGACCGCGCAGATGAGCGGTTTCGGGAAGGAACTGAGCGCGTCGATCAGACCTGGGAAGCCGTGCCTGCCGGCGACGAAACCCTCCGGATCGGTGATCCGGGCCTGCATGTCGGTGAGATCCTGTCCTGCGCTGAACGCCCGTCCGCTTCCGGTGATCACCACCACCGCGATCTCCGGGTCCGCGGCGGCGGCTCCAAGCGCGTCGGCGGTGGCGTCATAGAGCGCTTCGTCGAAGGCGTTGAGCGCATCCGGCCGGTTCAACGTCAGCGTGCGGATCCGGTTCTCGTCGGCGATCAGCAGGGTCACGAAGATCAGCCTAGGACGCGAATCGCTCGTCGATGTGGCGCATCCGGATGTCGAGCAACTGCTCGACGATGTCGTCGGCCAATGGCGCCGCGGCGGTGAAGCGCAGGGTCCCCGAACTTCGGGAGTAGCCGGCGAGCCGGTCGCCCAGTACTTCAAGGACACTGCCGCTGAACGGGTACCAGGCGATGTGGCTCTTGCGGACCACGACGGCGGCAACCGGCACTCCGCGGTAGGTGTAGCACGGCATGGCGTATTTGGTGGCCTGACCAACCGCCGGGATCCGTCCGCCGATCAACCGGTGCAACCGGGACAACTCGGTGCGCTCGGGACCGTCCGGCAGCGACGCGACGTAGTCGTCCACGTCACCCATGGACCGCTACCCGTCGGACCGGAACGGATTGCGGAACACGTAGCGCCCGGTGGGCACGGTGTCGACGTTCTGGTTGGCGCCGAAGGCCGCGGTGCTGGCCACCATCCGGCCCATCCGGTCGGCGAGTTCGGCGTCATCGGCCGCCCCGAAGAACGCGTGCAGACTCTGCACCGCCTCGATCGGGAAGAGTTCCTCGACGATCGCCGACAGCGCCGCTGCTCCGTCGGTCAGCTCCCGCACCACACGGTTCTGCACGTAGCCGAACGTCGACTGGGTCGCGATGGCCACCGGCGTGTGGTCGCGCTGCCAGCGGGTCAGCCAGGTCGCCTCGTCGAGTTCGTCGGGCCGGCGCAGCAGTGCGACATTCGCCAGGCCGGGCACCCGCTGTCCGGGCCGGCTCTCCGGCGGCGGCAGCGGGGCCGACTCGGTCACCAGGTAGGCGTCCACCCGATCCGCAAGCGGGGCAAGAATTTTCAGCGCCTGCTGGATCTGCTCGCCGTAGTGCTGCTGCGTCCAGAGGCTGACGAAACCCTGCACCGGCGGGTCCAGCGTCGTCAGGGTCATCAACGAGTCTCGGACCTCGGCGTCGCGGACGTTGACCGTCACCCCCGGAAGATCCAGCGCCAGCAGTGCCTCGGCCACCGGCCCGCGCATCCGCCCCACCCAGTCGTCGTCGCTCCGGTCGGCCCGCAAGGTGACGATCACTTTTTCCATCAGCTCTCCTCGTCGCGCAGCCAACGCGGAAGGATGAACACACCCTCGGCTTCCACGGTGATTCCCTCGGGGTCAGCGATATACCCAGAGCAATAGGTCTTCACACCGTCGGTGCGGGTCCGGACGGCCTCGGCACGAAGCGGACCCAACGGAGTGGCGCGCAGATAGCGCACGGTGATGGTGCCGGTGAAGCGCGGTTTGCGGTCCAGGCTGGCCGACTCCCCGAGAACGTGATCCAGGATCAGCGCCGACACTCCGCCGTGCACATGCCCGGGCGGACCCTCGTAGGCGGCACCGAGATGGAACTCGGCCGCAACCCGGCCGGACTCGTCGACACCGGTGACGAGCGGCGGCGCCAGTGCGTTGCGGACTCCGATGACCGCGTTGCCCCAGCCGACGCTCTCCCCCGATGCCGTGTGCCGGACGCCGAAGGCCCCGGCGATCTGGCGGCTGCGCAATCGGGCGACGGCGGCGTCGATGTCACGTTTGACCTCCGCGACGGTCTCCGCGTCGGCCTCGGTGCGGATGGTGGCGTCGACGAGTTCGCGGACCGACTGCGCCAGTGGTTCGTAAATCCCGCGAAGTCGGGCGACTTCCTCACGCGACCAGTCCTCGACGGTGAACTCCAGCACCCCTGCACGCTAGATCACGTCGGGTCCGGCGCTGCGTAGAGTTCACCAACATGAACGGGCCCGACTGGGTGCGCCACGCGATCTGGTGGCATGTCTACCCCCTGGGCTTCGTCGGCGCCTTCCCGGCCGACCCGGTCCCCGCCGCCGCCGAGCACCGGTTGTCCCGCATCGTCGACTGGCTCGACCACGCCGTGCAGTTGGGCGCCTCCGGTATCGCCCTGGGTCCGGTGTTCGCCTCCCGGACCCACGGTTACGACACCACCGACCACCACCACATCGACCCGCGCCTGGGCGATGACGCCGACTTCGACCGGCTGATCGAGGAAGCCCACCGGCGCGGCCTGCGGGTCCTGCTCGACGGGGTGTTCAACCACGTCGGAACCGACTTCCCCCGCTACCGAGAGGCCCTCGAGGACGACCCCGACGCCCGAAGTTGGTTCCACGGCCGGCCCGGCCGCTTCCACACCTTCGAGGGCCACCCCGACCTGATCACCCTCAATCACCGAAACCCGGCCGTCGCCGACTACGTCGCCGAGGTGATGTCGCACTGGCTGTCCCGGGGCGCGGACGGGTGGCGCCTCGACGCCGCCTACGCCGTGCCCGGCGAGTTCTGGGACCGGGTGCTGCCGCGGGTGCGGGAAACCCACCCGGACGCCTGGTTCGTCGCCGAGGTGATCCACGGCGACTATCCCGCCTTCGTCGCCGAATCAGGCGTGGACTCAGTCACCCAGTACGAACTCTGGAAGGCGATCTGGAGCAGTCTCAACGATGGCAACTTCCATGAACTCGACTGGGCGTTACAGCGGCACAACGGATTTCAGGACACCTTCGCCCCGCTGACCTTCGTCGGCAATCACGACGTCACCCGCATCGCCAGCCGGCTGAACCGTGCCGAGCATCTCGCGCAGGCATTGGTGCTGCTGTTCACCGTCGGTGGGGTGCCGAGTGTCTACGCCGGCGACGAGTTCGGCTACGCCGGCGTCAAGGAGGATCGAGCCGGCGGCGACGACGCCGTGCGCCCGGAGTTCGGTCCGCCCGGTGAGTACGGCGACATCGACGTATTGAACCTGCACCGCTATCTGATCGGACTGCGCCGTCGGCACCCGTGGCTGTTCGAGGCGCGCTCGACCGCACTGCTGCTCGAGAACACCCGCTACGTCTACGAGAGCCGGTGCGGTGACGACGCATTGATCGTCGCACTGAACCTGAGCGACGAGTCGATGTCAGTCCCGGTGGCAGATCTGACCGGGCGCCCAGCCGAGATCGTCGCGGGCAGCGGAGCACCGCCTTCTGAATTGCTGAGCCGCGCTGAAGTGCCTGCACACGGGTGGGCCATCCTCAAACCGACCTGAGCAGTTCCAGGGTCAGCTCGTCGGGTTGGCCGCCGTAGTACCGGTCGAGCACGGCCTGGAACACCTCACCATCCTCAGCCGCCGCCAGGAACAGCGTCATCGAGGACCGCAACTTCATGGCGTCGACGGGGCCCATGATCTCCTCGATCGGCTGCGTCCCGACGTTGTCCACCAAAATCTGCGCGCATTCGTACAGCCGGGGCGCCAGCACCGGGTGCCCCAGGTAGGCGCGGGCCTCGTCGGGGGAACCGATCCCGTAATGCTTCGCGGTCGCGCTGCGGCCCAGAGCCGTCAACTGGGGAAAGATGAACCACATCCAGTGCGTGCGCTTATGCCCGGCCTGCATTTCACGGCGCACGTCGTCATATACCGCCGCCTGCGCGTCGACGAAACGCTGCAGGTTATCGGGGTCGGCCACCCCCGACAAGTTACCCTCGGCGTGATCTAGGAGAGGAACTCGATGTCGGCACCGCAAGGGTCCACACTCGCCGAACGGTTGCGGCGCCGGAAGGCCAAGCGCAGCCTGTTCCAGCGGGTCAGCATCCAGTCGAAACTGATGCTGATGCTGCTCACCATGAGCGTGCTGGCCACCGCGATCGCCGGCGGCATCGGATTCCAGTCCGGCCGCAGCTCGCTCCGCGCGGCCGGCTTCGACCAGCTCATCGGCATCCGGGAGGCCCAGTCCCGGGTCCTGGAGATGGGCCTCTCGGACATCAACAGCTCGCTGCTCATCTACTCCCGCGGCGAGACCGTCGCCGGGGCGATGGGGGCCTTCAACGCCGCCTTCGATCAGCTTCACGACGCCACCATCAGCCCACAGGACAGCCAGGCCCTGGTCGATTATTACGCCGCACGCTTCCGCACCGCCGATAACGGGCGCCTCGACATCAACGCGCTGGTGCCCACCTCGAACGCCGCCCGGTACCTGCAGTCGCGCTACACCGTCGCGAACCCGAACCGCGACGCCGCGGTCAAGGTCGACGACGCGCGCGACAACAGCGCGTGGTCGGTGGTCAACGCCCGCTACAACCCGTACTTCCGGGAGATCGTCACCCGGATGGGCTTCCACGACGCCTTCCTGATCAACCCCCGCGGCGACGTCGTCTACACCGCCTACAAGGGCGTGGAGCTCGGCACCAACATCCTCACCGGGCCCTATCGGGGCCAGGGCCGTCTGCCCGATGCCTTCCAGAAGGCGATGGCGTCCAACGAGGTCGACTACGCCGCCAGCACCGACTTCGCCGAGTACCTGCCCTCCGGTCAGCCGACCGCCTGGATGCTGGTGCCGATCGGGCCGCCCGGGCGGGCGTCGGGTGTCATGGCGGTCGAATACCCCGCTTCTCTGGTGAGCAAGCTGATGACGGCCGATCGCCAGTGGCAACGCTCCGGGATGGGCAGGACCGGCGAGACGTACGTGGTCGGCATGGACGACCTGATGCGGTCGGACTCGCGACTGTTCCTCCAGGATCCGGATGCCTACAAGCGCGACGTCGTCGCGGCGGGCACCCCACCCGACGTCGCCGAGCACGCGATCAAACAGGGCACCACCGTGCTGGTCCAACCGGTGGGCACCAAGGCCACCGAAGCCGCCCAGCGCGGCGAGACCGGAACCACGATCGCCACCGACTATCTGGGCCATCGCGCACTACAGGCCTACGCGCCGGTGAACCTCAAGGGCCTGAACTGGGTGGTCGTCGCCTCAGTCGACTCCGAAGAGGCATTCGCCCCCGAACGCAACTTCGCCCACCGGCTGGTCCGGTCCACCGTGCTGATCATCTTCATCGGCTGCATCCTCGCGATGCTGTGGTCGCGGTTGTTCGTCCGCCCGATCAAGCGGCTCGAGCAGGGCGCGGAACAGATCAGCACCGGCAACTACAACGTCGCGATTCCGGTGACCACCGGCGATGAATTCGGTGACCTCACAGCTGCTTTCAACGACATGAGTCAGAACCTCGCGGTCAAGGACCAGCTACTGACCCAGCAACGCGAGGAGAATGACAAGCTGCTGATGTCGCTGATGCCGGAGTCTGTTGTGGAGCGCTATCGCGAGGGCACAGACGCCGTCGCCGAGGAGCACCAGGACGTCACCGTCATCTACGCGGACATCGTGGGCCTGGACGAAATCTCCGTCGACCTCGAGGCATCGGAATCACTGGAGATCATCAACAAACTCATGCGCCAGTTCGACGCGGCCGCTGAGACCCACGGTGTCGAACGGGTGCGCAACACCCACAACGGCTATCTGGCCAGCTGCGGGCTGACCGTGCCACGCCTGGACAACATCCACCGCACGGTGGACTTCGCCTTGGACATGCAGCGCATCATCGACCGGTTCAACACCGAGACCGGCCACCACATCCTGCTGCGCGCAGGTATCGACACCGGGTCGGTGACCAGCGGACTGGTCGGCCGCGCCGGCCTCATCTACGACCTGTGGGGCGGGTCGGTGCACCTGGCCTCGAAGATGCGGCGCGGCACGAACCAGCCGGGCATCTACGTCAGCGAAGGCGTCTACGACGCCACCCGCGACACCCGGCACTACACGCCGGCCGGCAACATCACGATCGACGACCGGGAACAGCCCACCTGGCGGCTCGACGAGGATCTCTCATGAGAGATCCTCGCGACAGCGGAAGCGGATCTCTGACGAGAGATCTCGGATGAGCATCCTGACCACGCCGTGGTTCTACTGGTCGGTCGTCCTGGCGATCGGGCTGCCCACGGCGCTGGTGCTGCTGACCGAGTTGCAGCACTCGCTGGAACGCAAGGGCAACTTCCTGGCCCGCCCGGTCAATCTGTTGCGCACGTTCATCGTCCCGCTGGGCGCACTGCTGATCATGCTCACCAAGACCACGGGTCTGCCGGTGCAGACCAGCGGTGTCCGCATCCTCGCGACGGTCTTCGGCGTCTTCATCCTGATCATGGTGCTGTCCGGGGTCAGCGCAACGGTCTTCGAGAGTGCCCCGGCCGGCAGCTGGCGTCGCCGGATGCCGTCGATCTTCATCGACGTCGCCCGCTTCGCGATCATCGCGATCGGCGTGGCGATGATCTTCGCTTACGTCTGGGGCGCCAACGTCGGCGGTCTGTTCACCGCTCTCGGCATCAGCTCGATCGTGCTGGGCCTGACGCTGCAGAACTCGGTGGGGCAGATCATCTCGGGCCTGCTACTGCTCTTCGAGCAGCCGTTCCAGATGGGCGACTGGGTGGAGACCACCTCGGCGAAAGGCCGAGTGACCGAGGTGAACTGGCGGGCCACCCACATCAACACCGGCAGCGGCCTGGAGATCATCCCGAACTCGGTGCTGGCGGGCCAGGCTTTCGCCAACCTCAGCCGGCCGGCCGGCGGCCACACCATCACCATCACCGCGAAGTTCTCCGGGGCGGACGCCCCCGACGCGGTGTGCGGGTTGCTCACCGGCGTCGCCGCGGACCTTCCGCATCTGCATCCGGACTCCCGGCCGATCGCCTCGGCGACCAGCAGCACCGACTACAGCATCACCATCCCGGTCCGCTCGCCCGCCGACGACCTGGAGGCACGATCGACCTTCCAGCGCTGGCTCTGGTACGCGTCGCGACGTGCCGGTCTGCGACTCGACGGACTCGAGGACGACTTCTCCACGCCCGCCCGCAGGGTGGATGGGCTCCGCAAGATCGCACCGATCCTGCGGGCCAGCAGTTCCGAACTGGAGAGCCTGCTCCCCTCCGTCACGGTGACGCGGTTCGGCGCCGATGAAGTGATGCAACACAGCGGCGACATACCCGCCGGAATGTCGTTTGTCGTCAAGGGCCGGGTGCGACTTGTCGTGATGGGCAAGGACGGCAGCGTCGTACCGTTGGGCACGCTGCACGAAGGTGACTTCCTCGGGCAGACGGCACTGACCCGCGAGCCGGTCAACGGCAGCGCCTACGCCGTTGGCGAGGTGACCGTTCTGCAGATACCCCGGGACACTTTGGAGCACTTGGTGTTTCGTAAGCCTGAGCTCCTGGCCGACCTCAGCCAGGCGATCGACGAACGGCGAACCCGTGCTCGCGACATGGCCATCGCGGCCGACAAGAAGATCGCTGAGGCCGATGCCGGCGAATCCGACAGCGAGATCGACGCCGACTGACGCGGAAGTGTCTCACCGCGTGATCTGATCGTTGCCCAACTGCGACTTGGCGCACCGTGGCGCGTCGCGGACCGTTGCGTTGCGCGGTGTTTGACTTCCTCATGCAGTCAGCGATGGCTGCTGACGTACACGAACAAAATGGTGATGGGAGTCCTCATGAAATTGGTCGAGAAGTTGCGAGGCAGGTGGGCCCGGCGAATCACTGCGGTCGCCGCAGCCGCACTGACTCTGCCCGGCCTGGTCGGTGTTGCCGGCGGTTCCGCGACCGCCTCGGCGTTCTCGCGCCCCGGCCTTCCGGTGCTCTACTTGGATGTTCCGTCGGCGGCGATGAACCGCAACATCCGCATCCAGTTCCAGGGTGGCGGCCAGCACGCCGTCTACCTGATGGACGGCCTGCGCGCGCAGGATGACTACAGCGGCTGGGACATCAACACCCCGGCCTTCGAGTGGACGCTGAACTCGGGGCTCTCGACGGTCATGCCGGTCGGCGGCCAGTCCAGCTTCTACACCGACTGGTACCAGCCCTCGCAGGGCAACGGTCAGAACTACACCTACAAGTGGGAAACGTTCATGACCCAGGAACTGCCGGCATACCTGCAGGCCACCCAGGGCGTGAACCCCAACGGCAACGCCGTGGTCGGTCTGTCGATGGCCGGCAGCGCCGCGCTGACCTACGCGATCTACTACCCGCAGAAGTACATCTACGCGTCCTCGCTGTCGGGCTTCCTGAACCCGTCCGAGGGCTGGTGGCCGATGCTGATCGGTCTGGCGATGAACGACGCCGGCGGCTTCAACGCGCAGAGCATGTGGGGTCCCTCGTCGGATCCGGCGTGGCGGCGTAACGACCCGATGGTCAACATCAATCAGCTGGTCGCCAACAACACCCGCCTCTGGATCTACTGCGGCACCGGTACGCCGTCGGATCTGGACACCTCGGGCGGTGGCGGCAACCTGATGGCCGCGCAGTTCCTGGAAGGCTTCACGTTGCGTACCAACAAGACCTTCATGGACAACTACCTGGCCGCAGGCGGGAAGAACGGTGTGTTCAACTTCCCGGCGAACGGCACACACAGCTGGGGTTACTGGGGTTCCCAGCTGCAGCAGATGATCCCCGATATGCAACGGGTCCTCGGCGCTACCCCATCCGGCGCCTAGAGAATCCGTAGAACAGAAGGCCTGTCGCCCCCCGGGGCGGCAGGCCTTCTGCTATTTCGGGGCTAGACGAGTTCGGCGCGTCCGTCGGCGTGCACCTTGACCTTCGCGCCGGCGATGTCGCGCTCCAGGGTTGCCGCCGCGGCGCCGGGATCGTCGATCAACGCCATCGCGCGGGCGGCGTCGGGTGTGCGCACCGCAAGGAAAGTCTTCTCCGGGCTTCCATCCCGATCGAAGGCCGTGGTCCAGGAATCCACCGTGCCGAGGCCCTCCCACTCGACCAGGGCGGTTCGGGTCGGCTCCCGGTCGACCTCGGACTGGACGTCCTCCCAACGGAACGCGGCCGGCGGCGGTGTGGTGCTGTACACCCCGAAGCTGTGCTTGGTGAGATAGCCGCCGTTGGCGGTGATGAGCCCGTGAGAACCCGGTTTGGCGCGCAGGAGTTCTGCCATCGTCGCGATGGAGTGCGTCACGTAGTTGTTCCACGGTCCGCCGGCGAAGGTCAGGCCACCGGTCACGGTCAGCGGGCGGTCGGCGTCGCCGATCGGCAGGCCGAGTTCCCGAGCTGCCACCTGAACCGCGGAGGGGAAACACGAGTAGATGTCGATGAAATCCAGGTCGTCGGCGTCCACCCCGGCCAGTTCCAGAACGCGCCTGCCACCGATCCGGATCGCCGGCGACCGATGCAACTCGTCTCGTTCACCGATGATGTAGGTGTCGTGGGAGTCGGTGCCCGCATACGGGAAAACCCAAGTGTCTCTGGGGATCTGCAGATATTCGGCCTTGGACACCGAACACAGCAACACCGCCGCGCCCTGATCCACCATGTTGTTGGAGTTCATCAGCTTGGGGTACGGCCAGCTGATCATCCGGTTCTCCGGACCGGGCTGCCAGATCTGTTCGGCACTGATCGCCTCACGGCTCCAGGCGTGCGGGTTGGCCCGCGCCACCGCACTGAACTCAGCCCACAGTTCGCCGATGCGGCGGCGGTGTTCATCGGATGACTCGCCGTTGGCCACCCGCAGCGCTTCCTCGAAGAGCGGGTAGACGAACGACGGCCGGTCCAGTCCGATCCGGTCCTCGCCGGGCCCGGACATCGGCACCTTCTCCTCGCCGCCCGGCGGAACCGGAACGGACTCGTCCTGCTTGGTCCAGTCCGGCCTGATCCCCCTGGCCCGCAGCCGCATCCGGGTTCGCCAGGTCTCGGCGCCCGCCAGCAGAACCGCGTCTGCGCGGCCGGCCTGGATGTCCACGCAGGCCTGATTGAGCAGTGATTGCGGGGTGTTGCCCCCGATGCCGCTGTAGCGGGTCCTCGCATCGGCCGCACCGATCAGCCCGGCCAGCAGCAGGCCCGGATCGCGGTAGCGCCAGGACAACAGGTTGACCACGCGCACCGAGTCCACCGCCTGCAGGACCCGGGGATCGGCGGCCTCCCGGGCCGCGGCCGCCATCAGGTCGACGGGTTCGGTGTCCGAAGACTCCTCGCGCTGGTTGACCTGACCCACGCCGACGAGAACCGGGGTTCGGGGATCCAGCGTCATCCGCGCTCCATTCAGACTTGTTGACACCCGTCAAAACCTAGCACCACGCCGGTGACCTGCCGTCCGGCAAACTGCGGCCATTGCTCGATCAGCTGTGTATGGTGGTCAAACCGCACAGAAAAGGAGTCTCAGTGACCTCGAACGGCAAGCCAGAGTTCAAGGGTGTCATCAAGCTTGATGTCCGCGATTCGACGCCGGACTGGGGACCTTACGAACTCACCAGGGCGCCCGAGGGGTCACCGAACATTCTGATCGTGCTCTACGACGACACCGGCCTGGCGGCCTGGTCGCCGTACGGCGGTGGGATCAACATGCCGACGCTGGACCGGCTGGCCGGCAACGGCGTCTCCTACACCCAGTGGCACACCACCGCACTGTGCTCCCCCACCCGGTCGACCTTCCTGACCGGACGCAACCATCACGTGAATCGATCCGCGGCGATCACCGAGGGCTCCAACGGCTTCCCCGGCGCGGCCGGCCGGCTGCCTGCCGAGTGCGCGACCATCGGGCAGATCCTGCAGGACAACGGCTACAGCACCTTCTGGATCGGAAAGAACCACAACGTCCCCGAGGAGGACATCTCCGCCGGCGGCAGCCGCTCGGAGTGGCCGCTGTCCAAGGGCTTCGACCGGTTCTACGGCTTCCTGGGCGGTGAGACCAACAACTGGTACCCCGACCTGGTCGAGGACAACCGCTTCATCGAGGCGCCCTACTCACCGGAGGAGGGCTACCACCTGTCCAAGGACCTCGCCGATCAGGCGCTGCGGATGCTTCGCGACCAGCACTCGGCCACCCCGTCCAAGCCCTGGTACATGTGGTTCTGCCCCGGCGCCAACCACGCCCCGCACCATGCGCCCGAGGAGTACATCGCCAAGTACAAGGGCAAGTTCGACGACGGCTACGAGGCCTACCGGGAGTGGGTGCTGGCGCGGATGATCGAGCGCGGGGTGATGCCGGCGGGCACCGAACTGACCCCGCTGAACCCGATGCCCGAAGACGTGGCCAACGAGGTCGACTTCGTGCGGCCGTGGGCCGAGCTCAACGACGACGAGCGCAAGCTGTTCGCCCGGATGGCCGAGGTGTTCGCCGGCTTCTCGGAGTACACCGACGTGCAGGTCGGCCGGATCGTCGACTACCTCGAGCAGACCGGACAGTTGGACAACACGCTCATCTTCTACTGCGCCGACAACGGCGCCTCCGGCGAGGGCTCACCGAACGGTTCGGTCAACGAGAACAAGTTCTTCAACGGCTACCCCGACGAACTGTCCGAGAACATGCAGTACCTGGACACCCTGGGCAGCCCGGAGACCTACAACCACTACCCGACCGGCTGGGCGGCGGCGTTCTCCACCCCCTTCCCGATGTTCAAGCGCTACGCCCAGTACTCCGGCGGCACCTGCGATCCGCTGGTGATCCACTGGCCCAAGGGCATCAAGGCCAAGGGCGAGATGCGCCACCAGTACCACCACTCCACCGACATCGTGCCGACCATCCTCGATGTCACCGGCTTGGAGATGCCGAAGGTCTACCGCGGCGTGGAGCAGTACCCGCTCAACGGTGTGTCGATGCGCTACAGCTTCGATGCCGCGGACGCGCCGACCGAGAAGAAGCGTCAGTACTACGCGATGCTCGGCACCCGCGGACTGTGGCAGGACGGCTGGAAGGCCTCGGCGTTGCATGCGCCGATCAGCGGTAAGGGTCACTTCGACCAGGACAAGTGGGAACTGTTCCACGTCGACGAGGACCGCGCAGAGTCGAAGAATCTCGCTGCCGAGCACCCGGAGAAGCTGCAGGAGCTCATCGACGCCTGGTTCCAGGAGGCGGAGGCGAATTTCGTTCTGCCCCTTGACGATCGCACCGCCGTCGAGCAGCTCGGCAATGCCCGGCCGCAGGCCGAGCCGCCGCGGTCGCGCTACATCTACTACCCCGACACCGCTCCGGTGCCGGAGGGTGCGGCGGTCAACGTCCGCGGCCGATCCTACAAGATCCTGGCCGACGTGGAGGTGACGCCGGAGACCGAGGGCGTGATCTTCGCGCACGGTTCGCGGTTCGGCGGCCACACGCTGTTCATCAAGGACGGGAAGCTGAACTACGTCTACAACTTCCTCGGCATCAAGCCCGAGCAGACGTTCACCTCCGAGAAGTTGACGCCCGGAAACCACACCCTGGGTGTGGAGTTCATCCGCGAAGGCTCCGGTGATCACGGTGAGTCCACCGGCACGGCAAAGCTTTACGTCGACGATCAGGTGGTGGCCGAGGGCCCGATGCGGGCCCAGGTGGGCAAGTTCACCCTGTCCGGGGACGGTCTGTGCGTCGGTTTCGACAGCGCCGACCCGGTGAGCCGCTCCTATCCCCCGGGCTTCCCGTTCAAGGGCGGCCGGATCCTGGGTGTCGGCGTGGACATCGGCGAGGACCAGTACATCGACCTCGAGCGCGAGGCCGCCGCGGCGTTCGCCCGGGACTAGCGCCCCGGTACGGCCAACCTCAGGCCGGGCCCACCCGGTAGATGGATTTGAGGTCGAAGAACTCGTGCAGGCCCTCGGGTCCGAGTTCCCGGCCGATGCCGCTGGCCTTGACCCCGCCGAACGGCGCTCCGATGTCGAGTTGGTAGTCGTTGATGCCGACGGTGCCGGTCCGCATCTCGCGGGCGACCTCGGTGGCCCGGTCGGAGTCGGTCGACCACACCGTGCCGGCCAGACCGAACTCGCTGTCGTTGGCCAGTTCGACGGCGTGGGCGTCGCCGTCGTAGGGAATGACGGCCAGAACCGGTCCGAAGATCTCCTCCTGGGCGATCCGGTCGGAGTTGTCCACGTCGGCGAACACCGTCGGCGAGACGAACCAGCCGCGGGGCTGGTCACGCGGAACACCGCCGCCGGCAATGAGTTTCGCTCCGCTGATCTTGCCCATCTCGATGTAGTTCAGCACCCGGTCGCGCTGCCGTGCGCTGACCACCGGTCCGATGTCGGTGGCGGTGTCGAGTGGGTCACCGACGTTCAGGCTGCCGACCAGTCCGGCCACCGCCTCGATCACCTCCGCATACCGGGACCGCGGGGCCAGGATGCGCGAGCCCAGGAAGCAGGTCTGGCCGTTGTTGATGAACGACACCGACTTCAGGCCCTTCATGGTGGCGTCCAGATCGGCGTCATCGAGGATGATGGCCGCGGACTTGCCGCCGAGTTCCAGGGTTACCGGGCGCAGCAGCCGGCCGCAGGCTTCGCCGATGATCCGGCCGACCGCGGTCGATCCGGTGAAGCTGACCTTGTCCACACCCGGGTGGGACACCAGGTGCGCACCGGCCTCGGCGCCACCGGGCACCACATTGAGCACGCCGGCCGGCAATCCGGCCTCCTCGGCCGCCTCCGCGAAAACCAATGCGTCCAAGGCGGTTTCGGGTGAGGCTTTCAGCACCACCGTGCAGCCTGCGGCCAGCGCCGGGGCGAGCTTGAACGCCGCCAGCGCCTGCGGGTAGTTCCACGGGACGATCGCGGCGACGACGCCCACGGCCTCGTGCCGGACGATGGTGTGACCGATCGCGCTCGGCCGCACCTCCTCCATCGGGGTCTCGGTGATCAGCTTGGCGTAGTAGCCCAGCAATGCGGCGGGGAACAGTCCGTTCGCGCCGCCGGACAGTGCCATCGGCATGCCGTTCTCGCGGGTGACCAATTCGCTGGTGGTCTTGGCACGGCGGTGCAGTGCGCCCGCGAACGCCAACAGCGCCCGGGCCCGGTGATCGGGCGAGGCCCCCCGCCACTCCGGTAGCGCGGCACGTGCGGCCGCGACCGCCGCGTCGATGTCGGCTTCGGTGGCGCTGGCGCCGTCACCGAGCAGTTCCCCGGTGGCGGCTTCGAGCACCGGTTCACACTTGTCGGCGACACGGAATTCGCCGTCGATGAACAGTTGTGCATGCTTGGTGACGGTCATAGCGGAACCCCTTCGGCACTCACGGTGGCGAACAGCACCTTCTCGGCGATCAGATGCTCGGTCTCATCGGGCGTCATACCCAGGACGCCGGCACAGACCCGTCGGGTGTCCGCGCCGGGAAGCGGCGCCGGACGCTGGGGCGAGTGCGGGATGTTGCGGAACGGCGCCGGACCGGTCTCGGCGGGCAGCGGCACTTCGAACAGCGGATGTGCCATGTCCGCCAACACCTTTCGCAGCCGCAGCTGCGGGTGTTCGTAGACCTCTTCGGGCCGGTACATCGGACCCGCCGCCACACCGGCGGCCTGGAGCTGATCGGCGACCTGCTGCGGGGTGTGCCGTGCCGCCCACTCCGCGAGTTCGGCGCCACCGGTGACGCCGGCCACCGCGGCACGCTCGGACTCCGAACCGATCGACACCACGCACCATTCGTCGTCCCCGGCGCAGGACAGCACCAGATGGACCGTCGGGTCCTCGTCCACATGAGCGCGGGCGGCTTCGGCGGCCAGCATGACGAACCCGGTGTCCACCTGATTGATACCGGCTTCAGCCTGGGAGACGTGGATCCGGGCGCCGGCACCGGTGCGGCGGCGGCGGATCAGCGCGGCCAGCGCGCCGATCGCGGTGATCCGGCCGACCACATGGTCCGGGAAGATCGTGGTGGCGTCGTAGAACGGATGGCGCGCAGCGGGATCCGCCTGGTCAGAGGTCCACAGGCTGGTGACCCCGGTCGCGGCACGCACCAGCGGCCCGTACCCCATCCGGGTGCTCCACGGCCCGACGTCCCCGTAGGCGCTGCTCTCCGCGAGCACGATGCCGGTGTTGATCTCACGCAACCGGTCGTGGCCGAAGCCGAGCGCGGGCAGGGTGCCGGGCTTGAAGTTGGCGAACACCGCGTCGGCCGAGGCCACCAGCTTCTCGAACACCACGGCCCCGTCCGCACTGCGCAGATCCAGGCCGAAACCCAGGTGGTTGCGGTGGGCTCGGGCGAAGGAGTCGCCGATCGCCTGGTCCGCGCGCTTCTGCCGCAGCCCGTCCGGATAGGCCGCGCTCTCGACCTTGATGACCTCGGCACCCATGTCGCCGAACAGCCGGCTGAGTTCGCCCCCGGCGACGATGATGCCCAGGTCGATCACCCGGATGCCGTCCAGCGGCAGTTCGCCGACCGCACCGACCGGCGCAGGCTCGAAACGTGCTGCGCGCCAATGGGTTTCGCTGCTGCCGACCGGCGGGGCCGCGGTGCGGAACCCGGCCCGTCCACCGTCGACCGACCAGTAACCCACCGGAACGCGGGCGGTGACTCCGGGTGCGAGTTCGGCGTCGGCGAGTGCGCCGACCTCGGCGAGATGATCCGAATGAAGCGCCTCGGACGGTGTCAGCACCGAGGCGATCGGCACACCGTGGCGTTGCCCTTCGGCCACCAGTTCATCGCGGGTGCGGTCGGCGAACATCGCCCCGATCAGCGCGCCGAGCTCGCCGAAAGCCTGAGCCCGCGCGGCGAGGGTGTCGAAGCGCGGATCCTGGAACTGCTCGGGTTCCCCGAGCCAGGCCCGCAGTCCATGCCACTGCCGCGGGGCCATGACGCAGATCCGGACGAAACCGTCCTTGCACTTGAAGATCGGGTAGAGATCCTGGTTGCGCGGCCTGCCCCGCCAGCGCTCGCCGGCCTTGCGGGCTGTCGCCGCCTGACCCTGGGTTCCGAACGGCGGATCCAGCGCCATGACCACGGCGTCGAATCGGGAGAAGTCGATGTAATCGCCGACACCGCAACGCAGCCGGTTGAAGTACGCGGCAAGCAACGCCCAGGCCGCCTGCACGGACGCGGTCGACGAGGCGATGCCCTCCGGCGGCAGGACCGGGGTGCCGACGGCGGGCCCGGACCGCGACAGCGCGGTGCACATCGCGTAGAGCACCGGATCGGTGGCCCGCCAGGACGCATACGGCCCATTGCTGCCGAAGTCCGTCACCAGCATGGTGACCAGGTGGCCGAACCGGTCGGCCAGTTCCTCGCAGGAGGTGCCGTAGGCCCCCGCCAGCCCGAGCGGGCCGGCGCTGCCGGGCAGGCCGCTGTCCACCACGATGTCGGCCTGGCCGGCGAGGTCCAGCAGTACCTGCCGATCAGCCGGCACCGCGGGATCGAGCACCACCGAACGCTTGTTGGCGTTGTGCAACGCGAACGGAATGCTCACCCCGTCGAGGGTCGGCAGCTCCGTGCGCCCAGCGCTGCCGGTCGGGGGTTCGACCTTCAGTACATCGGCGCCCAGGTCGGCCAACAGTCGGGTCACGCCGTCGGCATTGCCGTCGGAGAGGTCGAGAACCCGTAGGGAAGCCAGCAGTGGCTCATCTTCGTGCTCGTTTTCGCTCACGACAGCCCTTTCTCGTTCCCGGCGCCGAGCCTAATGCCCTGCTATTCCCGCCCCGGGGTGTGGTGTTCCTCATCCAGTTAGCCCAGCTAACACTCGACCGCCGGCGAGTAGAATGAAGGTCTCATGTCAGAACTCAATGCGGTGGCGGCGCAGCCCCATCCTGCTGTGGCCCAGCTGGCGGCCCTGCATCATCTGCGGACCTACCTCGACATCGGCGTGGTCGTGGTGGTGCTGACGATCACCAATCTGATCGCGCACTTCACCACACCGTGGGCGAGCATCGCGACGGTGCCGGCGGCTGCGGTCGGGCTGGTCCTCCTGGTGCGCGCGCGCGGACTGGGCTGGGCCGAACTGGGGCTGGGCCGCGAGCACTGGCGCTCCGGCGCGGGCTACGCACTGGCCGCCGTCGGACTGGTCCTCACTGTGATCGTGGTCGGCGCGCTACTGCCGTGGACCCGGCCGATGTTCCTCAACGACCGCTACGCCACCTTCTCCGGTGCCGTGGTCGCCTCGATGATCGTCATCCCACTCCAGACCGTGATCCCGGAAGAACTCGCGTTCCGCGGCGTGCTGCACGGCGCGCTGAACCGGGCGTGGGGCTTCCGCGGCGTCGCGGCCGGCGGGTCACTGCTGTTCGGGATGTGGCACATCGCGTCGTCGCTTGGTTTGACGAGTGGCAACGTCGGCTTCACCCGGGTTCTCGGCGGCGGCGTGGCGGGCATGGTTGCCGGGGTGGTGATGGCGGTGCTGGCGACCGGCGCGGCCGGATTCGTCTTCACTTGGCTGCGGCGCCGCAGTGGCAGCCTGATCGCCCCGATCGCCCTGCACTGGTCACTGAACGGCATGGGCGCACTGGCGGCCGCGCTGGTGTGGCACCTGTCGGCCTGATTCAGACCAGCAGCACCGCAGCACCGGCGATCCGGCCATCGGCCAGGTCGGCCAGTGCGCGATCTGCTTGTCCCAGCGGATATTCCGGCGTGGTCACCGCGATGCGGTGCCCGGCGGCGAACTCAAGGAATTCCCTCGCATCGGATCGGGTATTGGACGTCACCGAACGGATCTGGCGCTCCTGAAACAGGTGCCGCTGATAATTCAGCGCCGGGATGTCGCTGAGGTGGATACCGGCGATGGCCAGCGTGCCGCCCCGGTCCAAGGACTCAAGGGCCGGTGGCACCAGATCTCCGACCGGGGCGAACAGGATCGCCGAATCGAGTTTGACCGGCGGCGGATCGGCGGCCCCCTGGGCCGAGGCCACGCCCAATGCCAGGGCCAGTTCCCGGGCCTCCTGCCCGCGGGTCATCACATGCACCTCGGCGCCCTGCGCCAACGCGACCTGCGCGGTGATGTGGGCGCTGCCACCGAAGCCGTAGAGACCCAGCCTGCCGCCCGGCGGCAGGTCGGCCCGCAGTAGCGACCGATAGCCGATGATGCCCGCGCACAGCAGTGGAGCCAATTCGCTGTCGGTGTAGCCGGCGGGTAGCCGGTGCGCGAAAGCAGCAGGGACAGTGGCGAATTCGGCATAGCCGCCGTCCGCGTCCCACCCGGTGTAGCGCGACTCCGGGCACAGGTTCTCATCGCCGCGGCGGCAGTACACGCACAGCCCGCAGGTGTGCCGGAGCCATGCGATCCCGACCCGGTCACCGGGTGCGAAACCGGTGGCGCCGGACCCGAGGGCGACCACCTCGCCGACCACCTCGTGGCCAGGGGTCACGTCCGGATGCCGGACCGCGAGGTCGCCTTCGGTGACGTGCAGATCGGTGCGGCACACCCCGCAGGCGCGCACCGCGACCAGCAGTTCGCCGGGGCCCGGTGCCGGCACGGCGGCGGCGGGTTCGAAACGCAGGGGGCGGGTGCGCATCGGTCCCGGACGTTGCACCCGCCACGCCCGCATGGTGGTCGGCAGGCTCATGCCTCCATGGTGCCGGACCCCGCGCCAGACCGCTGGCGTCAGACCCCGACGCCTCAGACCCGCTCGCCTCAGACCCGCTCGCCTCAGACCTTGTTGCCGCTTCCCACGGACCGGTACACCAGCATCAGAATCACCGCGCCGACGAGTGCGCCCAGGAAGGAGTGCTGGATCGGCGGGGTGAAGGTGAACTGGTGCGGAGCGAAGACCAGGCTGCCCAGCGTTCCGCCGACATAGCCGCCGGCGATACCGAGCAGGCTGGTGCCGATCCAGCCGAGGTGAGCGCTGCCGGGCACCACTAACTTCGCGATGAATCCGACGATCAACCCGAGCAGGATCATCCCGATGACGTGCATGATCATGGCCGAACTCCTTGACTTCGATAGGCCGGCGCGGTGCCGGCCGACATCAGTCAAGTAGAACGTGCGGGGGTCACGACTCGACTGCCGCTTCGGCAACGAATTAGGGGACACGGATCGGCCCCCCAGAAGCGGCCAGAAATGGGGCGTCAGCCGCCCGGCATCATCTCCGGGACCGGCGTCTCCACCGGGATCGGAACGCCGATCCGGTTACCCGGAGCCGGCGGAACCGCAGGAGCGTTGGGATCGGCAGCCGGGGGTGCCGGCGGCGGCGGCGCGGCGTACGGGCGAATCGACTGCGCCAGCGCCTTGGCCGCCACGGTGTCGATCGGATCCTTGGAAGTCCCGAGCCACACCACGAACCAGCGGCTGGCCGAAGAGTGCGCCTGCGGGTTGCCGGCCGCGCCGACCACCCCGGCCCAGATCTGGCCGTTCGGCTTGGCGGCGTCGGTGAACTTCACGTCGTAGGAGGCCGCGGCGCCCGGCATGTCCCCCGCCTGCAGCACGGCGGACTGCTGATTGAGCCGGGTGCCCGGGAACGGCATGAAGAACTCACCCATGTCGGAAGCCAGCCGGACGGCGGCCTTGGCGTTGTCCGGTTCGGCACCGGCGAACAGCTTCAGGTCGAGGCGGCCCAGCAGGATGCTGGTGTCGTTGGCCGTCGGCGCGCTCTGACCGGGCTGGGCCGGACCGGTCTGCTTGAGCAGCAGTGCCTGCCCATAGCTCAGCCGCGAGGCATCAGCGACTTCCCAGCCGGCCGGCAGCACGTAGCTGAAGCCGCCGACACCGTTGTTGACCCGGCCGGCTTCCGGAGCCGGCGCCGGTGCGGGGGCAGGGGCGTTCGGATCGACTGGTGCCGGTGCCGGGGCGTTGGGATCGGCGGGTGCCGGTGCCGGGGCGTTGGGATCCGCCGGTGCAGGGGCCGGTGCGGGAGCCGGGGCCAGCGGATCGGCGGGCGGAGGCGCAGGCGCAGCCGGGGCGTTCGGATCGGCCGGGGCGGGAGCCGGGGCCGGTGCCGGTGCCGCAGGGGCGGCCGTGGTCGGCGACGGAGCCACCGGGTCGGCGATGGCCTCACTCGGCGGGAGCGCAATGGTGATGACGGTGGCGCCCGCCACGGCGCTGGCGGCAAGTGCGGTCCACAAGCCCGGGCGTCGTGAACTGTTGTCCGGCTGGATCATGGCGAAAAACCTACCGTGTTACAGCCGTGACGCAAGTGCGCTGGTCTGCTGTGTCCGCCTGCGGGTTCACTGTGGAAGTGCTGCTGGCGAGTTCGCGGCGTGCAACGCCACGCCCTGGGTCTTCACGGTGAACCAGACCTGCTCCCCGACTGCCAGCCGAAGGTCCGCCACCGCGTCCGCGGTGACGTCAGCCGCCAGACCAGGCATGCCGTCTGTCTGATCCCCGGTGCGCACCCGGATCACGGCCCCGCTGATCTCAAGGGCGACGACCCGCGCGCGGACGCTGTTTCGGGGGCTGCCCTGGGGTTGCTCGCGATAGACCGCCACGGCCGCCGGAGAGAACACCGCGACGACGTCGGCTCCGGCAGCGAGGTCCTCACCTTCTGTTCCGTGCCAGACCTGCCCGTCGTCGGTGCGCAACAGGCCGGGTCCGGCCAGCACGCCGCGCACCAGGTTCAGCCCGGCGAACCGGGCGCCGAATGAGCTGCGGGGCGCGGCCAGCACCCGGCCCACCGGTCCGGTTTCGGCGATCCGGCCGGCGTCCAGCACCAGTACCCGGTCGGCGAGGGCGAGGACGTCAAGCAGGTCGTGGGTGATCAGCAGGGCCGGCCGCGAACCGCCGGCGAGCGCCCGGCGCAGCACGGCGCGTGCCATCGCCGCCCCGGCCACATCCAGCCCGGCCAGCGGTTCATCGAGCAGCAGGACGTCGGGGTCGGCGGCCAGCGCCCGGGCCAGGGCGACCCGCTGGGCCTGGCCGCCGGAGATCTCCCGCGGCTTCCGGTCGGCCAGTTCGGCGACTCCGACGGCCTCGAGCCAGCCGCCGGCGCCGGCCTTGGACCCACTGCCGCCGTGCCGGGCCGCAAATTCCACGTTTCCCAGCACGCTGAGATGCGGGAACAGCAGCGGATCCTGGTGCAACAGGCCGATCCGTCGCTCGTGGACGGGCACCGAGATTCCCCGCCCGGTATCGGTGAGGATCCGATCGCCGACCCGCACCACCGCCCGGTCGGCGTGCAGCAGACCGGCGATCACCGCCGCGATGCTCGATTTGCCTGCGCCGTTGGGTCCCAGTACCGCCAGAACCTCACCGGCGGCCACCGAGAACCCGACGTCCAGACCGCGTTCGGCGACCGTCGCCTCGACATCAAGGTCAGCCATCGGCCCGCCAACCGGACAACCGGCGCGCGCCGAGTCCCACCACGACCACCGCAGCAACCGCGATCAGCAGGATCGACAACGCGACCGCCGCCTCCGGGTCGCTCTCACGGACCAGGTAGATCTCCAGCGGCAGGGTCCGGGTGACGCCCTGCCGGGACCCGGCGAAGGTCAGAGTGGCGCCGAACTCGCCCAGCGCCCGGGCGAAGGCCAGCACGGCGCCGGACAGCAGTCCCGGACCCAGCAGTGGCAGGGTCACCCGCCACCACACCGTCGCCGGCCGGGCGCCCAGGGTGGCGGCCACCACGTCGTAGTCCGAACCAGCGGTCCGTGCCGCACCCTCCAGTGCGATGACCAGGAACGGCAGCGAGACGAAGGTCTGGGCCAGCACCACCGCCGTCGAGGTGAAGGCGATGCGGATCCCCGCCGCCTCCAGGTAGTGACCGAGTAAACCAAGCCGGCCGAACGCGTACAGCAGTGCCAGACCGCCGACGACCGGGGGAAGCACCAACGGCAGCAGCACCACCGGCCGCAGCACCCGGGTCAGCCGGCCGGAATGACGTGCCAGCACCATCGCCAGTGGCACCCCGAGCAGCAGGCACAGCAGTGTGCTGGCCGCGGCGGTCCGAAGGCTCAGCAGCAGCGCAGCCCGCGCCGAGGGACTCCCCACCAGGGTGCCGAGATGTGACCAGTCGACCTTGAACGCCATCGCGAACAGTGGGACGACCACGAACAGGGCGCCCACCGCGGCAGGCAGGTACACCCAGCGCGGCAGCGACGGCCTCATGCCGGTTCACCCTAGAGGTGTCATGGCGGCCCGCAGGCTACCGTCGAGTAACATAACCCCCCGAACCCTGAGGAGGCATTCGATGGACGTGCTGGTCACCGGCGCCGACAGCGAGCTCGGACGCATGGTTGCGGGAACCTTCAAGACCGCCGGGCACCAGGTCGTGGTGAGCGGTCTGCGGCGCGCTGAACTCGAACTGGTCGCCAAGGAACTCGACGTCGACGCCGTCGTGTGCGACAACGCCGATCCGGTCAGCCTCGCTGATGCGCGGCTGCGGTTCCCGGCGCACCTGGACACCATCGTCCACGTCCCCGCTCCCGGCCCCCTCGACGGCGACCCACGGGCCTACACCCTCGGTGACACCGCCGCCGCGTGGCGATCGGCCTTCGACCGCACCGTGCTGTCGGCGGTGCTCACCGTGCAACTCGTCGGCGACAACCTGCGCTCGGGCGGGTCCATCGTCACCGTGGTGCCGGACAGCGCCGCCGACGCGGGCGCCGAAGGCGCGGTCAAGGCCGCCCTGACCAACTGGACCGCCGGGGTCGCCGACCATTTCGGCACCCGCGGCATCACCATCAACACGGTCGCCTCCGGACGTGCCGCCGCACCGGGGTACGACGGTCTTTCCGGACATCAGCCGGAGACCGCGGTCGAGATCGCCCGGCTGGCCCTGTTCCTGACCACTCCGGCCGCCCGGCACATCACCGGTCAGACCCTGCACGTGGGCCGTGGCGCCGCAATCGCGTTCCGGTAGGGCTGTCACTGTCCGGGGGGAGCGCCCCGGCTGGATTGTCTTTGGCGTCGGCCAAATGTCTTTAGAGTCGGACGGATGACGATCCGACTCGGTCTGCAGATCCCCAACTTCAGCTACGGCACCGGCGTCGCCGAGTTGTTCCCCACCGTGCTGGCTCAGGCCCGGGAGGCCGAAGCCGCCGGCTTCGACTCGGTCTTCGTGATGGATCACTTCTACCAACTGCCGATGCTCGGCGCTCCCGAGGAGCCGATGCTGGAGGCCTACACTGCGCTCGGCGCGCTGGCCACCGCGACCGAGAAGGTCCTACTGGGCACCCTGGTCACCGGCAACACGTATCGCAATCCCACTCTGCTCGCCAAGATCATCACCACCCTCGACGTGATCAGTCAGGGCCGCGCGGTGCTGGGGATCGGGACCGGCTGGTTCGAACTGGAGCACGACCAGCTGGGCTACGAATTCGGCACCTTCACCGAGCGGTTCGCCAAGCTCGACGAGGCCCTGAAGATCATCCTGCCGATGATCGCCGGCGAGCGGGTGACCTTCTCCGGCGAGTACTACAAGACCGAACAGGCGCTCGCCGTGCCCCGCTACCGCGACCACATCCCGCTGATGATCGGCGGCCGCGGCGAGAAGAAGACCTTCGGCCTGGCCGCCCGCTATTTCGACCACCTCAACGTGATCGCCGCGATGCCCGAACTCCCGGGCAAGATGGCCGCGCTGGCCCAGCGCTGCGACGAGGCCGGCCGGGACCGGTCGACGCTGGAGACCAGCGTTCTGCTCACCGCGATCCCGGATCCGAAATTCACCGAGGACATGGTGCCGGAGGCGATGCGCGGCCGGGCCGTCGTCGGTAGCCCGGAACAGATCGCGGATGTGGTCGCCACCGGCGTCATCGGCGCCGGGATCGACGGCGTGATCATCAACATGCCGAACTACCACCCCGGGGCCATCGCCGCAGTCGGTGAGGCGTTGCGGGACGTGGTCAGGGCCTAGTCAGGGCCCCGTCAGGGCCCCGTCATGCGATGGCGCGACGCCCTACCCGACGCGCAGTCGCCGGATCGGGCGACTACCCTCGAAGGGTCGAAGACGTCGCAAACAGGAGCGAAAAGATGACCCATCCCGGTGCTACCCCCACGGATAAGCACAAGGTCGTCATCATCGGCTCCGGCTTCGGCGGCCTGCAGGCCGCCAAGAAACTCAAGCGTGCCGACGTCGACATCAAGATGATCGCCAAGACCACCCACCACTTGTTCCAGCCGCTGCTGTACCAGGTGGCGACCGGCATCATCTCGGAGGGCGAGATCGCCCCGCTGACCCGCGTCGTGCTGCGCGACAACAAGAACTGCCAGGTTCTGCTCGGCGAGGTCACCAACATCAACCTGGCCAACAAGACCGTCGACTCGGTTCTGCTCGGCCACACCTACCGGACCCCGTACGACAGTCTGATCGTCGCGGCCGGCGCCGGACAGTCGTATTTCGGCAACGACCATTTCGCCGAGTGGGCGCCCGGGATGAAGACCATCGACGACGCCCTGGAACTGCGCGGGCGCATCCTGGGCGCCTTCGAACAGGCGGAGCGCTCCAGCGACCCGATCCGCCGGGCCAAGCTGCTCACCTTCGTGGTGGTCGGCGCCGGCCCGACCGGTGTCGAGATGGCCGGCCAGATCGCCGAATTGGCTGATCACACCCTCAAGGGCGCGTTCCGTCACATCGACTCCACCAAGGCTCGGGTGATCCTGCTCGACGCCGCCCCGGCCGTCCTGCCGCCGATGGGCGAGAAGCTGGGCCGCAAGGCCGCCGCCCGGCTGGAGAAGCTCGGGGTGGAGATCCAGCTCAACGCGATGGTGACCGACGTCGACCGCAACGGGATCACCGTCAAGCAGAAGGACGGCACCGTCGAACGCATCGAATGCGCCGCCAAGGTGTGGTCGGCCGGAGTCGCCGCCAGCCCGCTGGCCAAGATCATCGCCGACCAGTCCGGGGCCGAGGTCGACCGGGCCGGCCGGATCAAGGTGCAGCCCGACCTCACGGTGCCCGGCCATCCGAACGTCTTCGCGGTCGGCGACATGGCCTTCGTCGAGGGGGTTCCCGGCATGGCCCAGGGCGCCATTCAGGGCGCGCGGTACGCCGCCAAACTCATCAAGGCCGAACTCAAGGGCGCCAACCCCGCCTTCCGGGAGCCGTTCCAGTACTTCGACAAGGGCTCGATGGCCACCGTGTCGCGCTACTCGGCGGTGGTCAAGGCCGGCCCGATCGAGTTCAGCGGGTTCATCGCCTGGCTGTCCTGGTTGTTCCTGCACCTGATCTACCTGGTCGGATTCAAGGCCCGGATCACCACCTCGCTGTCCTGGATCGGCACCTTCATCGGCAGCCACCGCGGCCAGCTGACCATCACCGAGCAGCAGGCCTACGCACGCACCCGGATCGAGGAACTCGAGGAAATCGCCGCGGCGGTCGAGGAGAGCGAGATCGCGGCTTCCTGAAACCTGCTGGCCTAGCATGGGAACCATGTCAGCAACACGTGGGACCGGACTGCGACTCCTGGCCGCCCTTGCCACCACCGGTGCGGTGCTGGTCACCCCCGTCACCGGGACCGCACTGGCGGACCCGCCCGCGGGTTGCACCACCGCGGACATGACCGGCGTGATGTCCGGCGTCTCGGCGGCCCTGGCCGGCTACCTGCTGACCCACCCGGACGTGAACGACTTCTTCACCGGACTGCAGGGGCTGCCCAAGACCGTGGTCCGGGATCGCACCGAGGACTACCTCAACGCCAACCCCACGGTGCGGGCCGACCTTGAGGGCATCCGGCAACCCTCGGTCGATTTCCGGACGCGCTGCAACCTTCCGCAACGCGCCTTCATCCTGGCCGACCTCTAGCAACTCGTGGTCAAACCCGACGAACTCGTCTACCGGATGCTGCAACGCCTGCCGATCCGGATGCTCTCACTACGCACCATCGTGATCGTCGCCGCGCTGTCCGTCGTCGTGCTGGTCCTCACCCTCGGCGTCTGGGTGTGGGTGGGCGTGACCAACGACCAGTACAGCCAACTCGACCGCCGCCTGGACTCGGTCAGCAGCCTCGGCGACTTCAGCACCCTGCTGTCGGCCCCACCGGCTGCCGGCACACCGACGCCGGACGGCAATGTGGTGCGGACCGTCCGGGTCGGCGGGATGGAGATGTCGGTGCCCAGCGACATCCTGCTGCCGAAACTGGCCGACGGCTATGCGAACACCTCAATCAACGGTGTCGAGTACCGGGTGCGAACCTTCTCGGTCGGCGCCGCCTCGATCGCCCTCGGCGCGCCACTGGCCGAAACCCAAAGGCGGATAGCCGAATTGCACTGGCGGGTCCTGATCATCTGCGGCGGGGTGATCATCGGCACCGTCGTGGTGGGCTGGTTCTTCTCACTGATCATGATCGACCCGTTCCGGCTGCTGGCCCAGCAGGCCCGGGCCATCAACGCGCAGTCCAAACCCGAGGAGGTTCAGGTCCGCGGGGTCAGCGAAGCCGTCGAGATCGGCGAGGCCGTGGAGGGCATGCTCGCCCGGATCGGCGACGAACAGGCCCGCACCAGAGCCGCGCTGGAGTCGGCGCGCGACTTCGCCGCCGTCGCCTCCCATGAACTGCGCACGCCGCTGACGGCGATGCGGACCAACCTCGAAGTGCTGTCCACCCTCGAGTTGGAACCCGAGCAGCGCACCGAGGTCATCGGCGACACGGTTCGCACCCAAAGCCGGATCGAGGCCACCCTGTTCGCCTTGGAACGGCTGGCACAGGGCGAACTCACCACCGCCGACGACTTCGTCCCGTTCGACATCACCGAACTGCTCGACCGCGCCGCCCATGACGCCGAACGGACCTACCCCGGTCTGCGGGTGGCGCTGGTCCCCTCGCCCGCCGTTCACATGGTGGGCATGCCGGTAGGCCTGCGACTGGTGATCGACAACGCGATCGCCAACGCCGTCAAGCACGGCGGCGCCACCGAGGTCAGGCTGGCCGCCGCCGGCTCCGCCGAGGCGGTGCGCATCACCGTCGACGACAACGGAACCGGCGTCCCGGAGGCGGAACGCACGGCCGTGTTCGACCGGTTCGCCCGCGGGTCCACCGCGTCACATTCGGGTTCCGGCCTCGGCCTGGCACTGGTCGCCCAGCAGGCCGAATTGCACGGCGGCACAGCGACTTTGGCCACCAGTCCGCTCGGCGGCGCCCAACTGGTGCTGCAGCTGGCGGGACGGCCCTGACCTCTCGGCGGTCGGCCCCCTACCGCTCGGCCCTCTACCGATCAGCGAGGTTCTGCAACCGCACCTGCCCGCGGGCGATCAACCGCTCGCTGTCGTCCCGGATCGTCACCAGCCACAACTGCTGAAGCCTGCCGCGATGGATCGGTTCAGAGACCCCGAAGGCGGTGCACTCGGTGATGGCGCGCAGGAAGTCGGTGTTGTTGTTGACCCCGACGACGTTGCCGCCGCCGTGCTCGCTGAGCCACAGATGGGCCGACACGCTGGCCATCGACTCGATCATCGCGCACCACACCCCGCCGTGGACGATGCCCATCGGCTGGTGCAGGTGCGGTTTGACCGTCAGTTGCGCCTTGACGCCGTCGGTGGTCAGTTCGGTGTAGGTCAGGCCGATCGCGATGTCGAACGGCGCCGGGGGCATTTCCTCGGGTTGCACGCATCAGTGTCTACACGGTTCGCCGACCCCCGCGGCGCCGGGGGTGGAGAACCGATGGACCTGCGGTTTTGCCAGAACCGGTCCCAGCCGGGAACTTTTCCGGTCCCGCCCGGGTTAAGCCAACAGAATTCCGGGTACGACGCGATGTAGTAATCGCGGGGTACCCTTAGCTGGAACGAAGGTTGTGCGAAATGGCGAAATTCAACCGCCTCGGCGAGTTGGAACGTGCGGTGATGGACCATCTGTGGTCCAGCGCTGAGCCGCTGACCGTGCGTCAGGTCCACGAGACCCTCAGTTCCCAGCGCGAGCTCGCCTACACCACCGTCATGACCGTCCTGCAGCGGCTGGCCCGCAAGAACCTCGTGGTGCAGATCCGTGACGACCGGGCGCACCGGTATGCGGCCGCCTTCGGCCGCGACGAACTGGTGGCCGGCCTGATGGTCGACGCCCTGCACCAGGCCCCCGATTCCGGCGACCGCCGGGCGGCTCTCGTGCATTTCGTCGAGCGGGTCGGCGCTGAGGACGCCGAGGCCCTGCGCCGCGCTCTGGACGCCCTGGAGGCCAAGAACGGCTGAACCGGGGCGCCGCTGAATCCTGGAAACAGCCGAACCGGTGGCGGCTATCGCACTCCCTGGGGAAGACTGTCAGGCGTGTCCGCGCTGGCTTTCACCCTCCTGGCGATCCTGCTCGCCGGTCCGGTGCCTGCGCTGCTGTCCAGGGCCGCCTGGCCGCTGCGGGCCCCGCGCGCCGCCATCGTGCTGTGGCAGTCGATCGCAGCCGCCGCGGTGCTGTCCGCCTTCAGCGCCGGACTGGCGATCGCAGCCCGGCTCTTCGTCCCCGGACCGGACGGCCGCCCGACCGCTGACCTGGGCCAGCAGATCGCCACGTCCCTGCAGACGGGGCTCGGCTGGCCGCTGTGGCTCGGGTCGGTCATCGTCCTGCTGCTGACCCTGTTGATCGGCGCCCGCCTGGTCGTGACGGTGCTGAGGTCCGCGGTCGACCTTCGCCGGCGGCGGTCCCGGCACCGGATGATGGTCGACCTGCTCGGGGACTGCCCCCATGAGATGGACGGCGTCCGGGTGCTGCACGTGACCGAGCCGCTGGCCTACTGCGTTCCGGGCGTGCGCAGCCGCGTGGTGCTGAGCCGCGGGACGCTCACCGCCCTCAGCGAGCAGGAGCTCACCGCGGTCCTGCGCCACGAGCGGGCACATCTGCGGGCCCGCCATGACCTGATCCTGGAGGCGTTCACCGCGGTGCACACCGCATTTCCGCGGTTCGTCCGAAGCGGAAACGCCCTCAACGCGGTCGGGCTGCTGATCGAACTGCTCGCCGACGACGCCGCGGTCCGGGTCACCGGGCCGCGTCCGCTGGCCCGGGCCCTGGTGGCCTGTGCCGCCGGTCCGACGCCGGCCGGAGCGATGGCCGCCGGCGGACCGACCACGGTGGTCCGGGTGCAACGGCTCGCCGGTGCGCCCAACAGCCTGGCGCTGGCGCTGCCGGCCTACCTGGCCGCCGCGGCCGTCCTCGTCATTCCGACCGTGGCGGTGGCAGTTCCCTGGCTTACTGAGCTCTACCGGTTGTTCCCCTGACTCCGAATCTGCGACTACCCCGCATCGCGAAAGGTGCTTGATGAGCCCGTCCCAATCCCCCACCGCTCAGATCGGCGTCACCGGACTGGCGGTGATGGGTTCCAACATCGCGCGCAACTTCGCCCGGCACGGCTACACCGTGGCGCTGCACAACCGGTCGATCGCCAAGACCGATGCATTGCTCGCCGAGCACGGTTCCGACGGCACCTTCGTCCGGTCCGAGACGATCCGGGAGTTCCTCGACGCACTGGAGCGCCCGCGCCGGGTGCTGATCATGGTGAAAGCCGGCGAGGCCACCGACGCGGTGATCAATGAACTGGCCGACGCGATGGAACCCGGCGACATCATCATCGACGGCGGCAACGCGCTCTACACCGACACCATCCGCCGCGAGAAGGCGATGCGGGATCGGGGCCTGCACTTCGTCGGCGCGGGAATCTCCGGTGGCGAGGAGGGCGCACTGAACGGGCCGTCGATCATGCCGGGCGGCCCGAAGGAGTCCTACGAATCACTGGGCCCGCTGCTGGAGGAGATCTCCGCGCACGTCGACGGGGTGCCGTGCTGCGCGCACATCGGCCCGGACGGGGCCGGTCACTTCGTCAAGATGGTGCACAACGGCATCGAGTACTCCGATATGCAACTCATCGGCGAGGCCTATCAACTGCTGCGCGACGGCCTGGGCCTGACCGCCGGCCAGATCGCCGACGTGTTCAGCGAGTGGAACTCTGGTGACCTGGACAGCTTCCTGGTCGAGATCACCGCCGAGGTGCTGCGTCAGGTCGACGCCAAGACCGGTAAGCCGCTTGTCGACGTCATCGTCGACGAGGCCGAGCAGAAGGGCACCGGACGCTGGACGGTGAAGTCGGCGTTGGACCTGGGCGTGCCGGTGACCGGTATCGCCGAGGCGGTGTTCGCCCGGGCGCTGTCGGGTTCGGTGCCCCAGCGCAAGGCCGCCGCCGGGCTGGCGTCCGGCCATCTGGGCCAACGCCCTACGGACGCAAAGCAATTCATCGAAGACGTGCGCCAGGCGCTGTACGCCTCGAAGATCATCGCCTACGCGCAGGGGTTCAACCAGATCCAGGCCGGCTCCGACGAGTACGACTGGGGCATCACCCCCGGCGTGCTGGCGACCATCTGGCGCGGCGGCTGCATCATCCGGGCCAAGTTCCTCAACCGGATCAAGGACGCCTTCGACGCCAACCCCGATCTGCCCACCCTGATCGCCGACCCGTACTTCCGCACCGCGGTCGAGTCGGCCGTCGACGGCTGGCGCCGGGTCGTGGTGACCGCCACCGAACTGGGCATCCCGATCCCCGGCTTCTCCTCCGCGCTGTCCTACTACGACGGCCTGCGCACCGAGCGGTTGCCCGCCGCGCTGATCCAGGGCCAGCGCGACTTCTTCGGCGCCCACACCTACGGGCGGATCGACGCGGACCCGTCGGCCCGCTTCCACACGTTGTGGAGCGGCGACCGCAGCGAGGTCCAGGCCTGAACGCTGCGGTAGTTCACCGGATCGCAAAAATGCACTCTTCTCGCCGAAACATCCCGGTGAAACACTCTGCGGCATGACCGACGTCGTCGACGCCACCGCGGGCGTCCCGCACGAGTCCAGCCGCACGGCGCTGTCCGCGGCGGCGCTGCGCCGTGCGATCAGCGACCACCTGCTGTACTCCATCGCCCGGCCGTCCTCGGCGCTGACCGCCGAGCACTACTACCGGGCCCTGGCCCTGGCGGTCCGCGACCGGATGCAACAGCGCTGGATGGCCACCACCCAGGACTGGCTCGACCTGTCCCACAAGGTGACCTGCTACCTGTCCGCGGAATTCCTGATGGGTCCGCAACTGGGCAACAACCTGCTCAACCTCGGCATCGAGCAGGAGGCCCGCCAGGCCCTGGCCGAACTCGGCCAGGACCTCGACGTGGTGATGGCCTGCGAGGAGGAGCCGGGCCTGGGCAACGGCGGCCTGGGCCGGTTGGCCGCGTGCTACCTGGATTCGCTGGCCACCCTGGAACGGCCGTCGATCGGATACGGCATCCGCTACGAGTACGGCATCTTCGAACAGGGCATCCAGAACGGCTGGCAGGTCGAGAAGACCGACAACTGGCTGGTCAGCGGAAACCCCTGGGAGATCGACAAACCCGACGCCAGCTACATCGTGAACTGGGGCGGGCACACCGAGCAGGACGCCGATCTGGCCGGCCATCATCGGGTGCGCTGGATCCCGGAGCAGATGATCAAGGGCGTCTCCTACGACACCCCGATCCAGGGCTACGGCGTGAACAACTGCAACACCCTGACGCTGTGGAGCGCCCGGCCGGTGGAGTCCTTCGCCCTGCACGCCTTCAACACCGGCGACTTCTACAAGGCAGTCGAGGACGAGGTGGTGGCCGAGAAGGTCTCCAAGGTGCTCTACCCCAACGACGAGCCAGAGGTCGGCAAGCGGCTGCGACTGCAGCAGCAGTACTTCTTCGTGAGCTGCTCGCTGCAGGACATCCTGGCGATCCATCTGCACCGGATCGGCCTGCCGCTATCCGCCCTACCGGACAAGTGGGCGATCCAACTCAACGACACCCACCCGTCGATCGCCGTCGCCGAATTGATGCGGCTGCTGATGGACGAGCACCACCTCGGCTGGGATCAGGCCTGGGCGATCACCGTGCCCACCTTCGGCTACACCAACCACACCCTGCTGCCCGAGGCGTTGGAGACCTGGCCGTTGACGATCTTCGCCGAGTCGCTGCCGCGGCACATGGAGATCATCTACGAGATCAACGACCGGTTCCTCGAGGAGGTGCGGGCGCGTTTCCCGGGCGATGAGGACCGGGTGTCACGGATGTCGCTGATCGGCGAGCACGGCGGCAAGTGTGTGCGGATGGCGCACCTGGCCACCGTCGGCAGCCACGCGATCAACGGCGTCGCCGCGCTGCACTCGGATCTGCTCAAAGCCAGTGTGCTGAAAGACTTTTTCCAGATGTGGCCGGAGCGGTTCGGCAACATCACCAACGGCGTGACGCCGCGGCGATTCGTGGCGCTGTCCAACCCGGGCCTGCGGGAACTGCTCGACGACACCATCGGCGCCGGCTGGCTCACCGATCTCAGCCAGCTGCGCCGGCTGGAGGCCTATGCCGACGACCCGGCGTTCCGGCAGCGCTGGCGCGAGGTCAAACGGGCCAACAAGCGCCGGCTCGCCGAGTACGTCCACTCCACGACCGGAATCGAACTCGACCACACCTGGATGTTCGACATCCAGGTCAAGCGGATCCACGAGTACAAACGCCAGCACCTCAACGCGCTGCACATCATCACGCTCTACAACCGGATCAAGAAGAACCCCGGCATGAGGATCGCCCCGCGGGCCTTCCTGTTCGGCGGCAAGGCCGCCCCGGGTTACTTCATGGCCAAACGCATCATCCGATTGATCACCGCCGTCGGCGCGACGGTGAACAACGATCCGGACGTCAACCGGTTCATGAAGGTGGTGTTCCTGCCCAACTTCAACGTGCGCAACGCGCACCTGATCTACCCCGCCGCCAACCTGTCCGAGCAGATCTCCACCGCCGGCAAGGAGGCCTCCGGGACCGGCAACATGAAGTTCATGATCAACGGGGCGTTGACCATCGGAACCCTCGACGGCGCCAACGTGGAGATCCTCGAGGAGGCCGGGCCGGAGAACTTCTTCCTCTTCGGAATGACCGTCGAGGAGGTCGACGCGTTGTGGGCGCGGGGCTACCGGCCCGGCGCCTGCATCGAACGCGACCCGGAACTGGCCGAGGTGCTGGAACTGATCGCCGACGGGACGTTCACCCACGGCGACACCGAGGTGCTGCGGCCGGTGCTGGACAACCTGATCTACGACGACCCGTTCCTGGTGCTGGCCGACTACCGGTCCTATGTGGACTGCCAGGCCAGGGTCGGCGCGGCCTGACGCGATCCGGACACCTGGTCGCACATGTCGATCCTCAACGCCGCCCGCAGTGGCAAGTTCTCCTCGGACCGGGCCATCGCGGAGTATTGCGACGGGATCTGGAACGTCCCGCCGATGTCGGTGCGGCTGGACTGAGCAGCCTTAGGCTGGTCCGGTGCGCTTCCTAGACGGCCACCTGCCGCCCTATGACCTGACCTACAACGACGTCTTCATCGTCCCGAACCGATCCGACGTCGCGTCCCGGTTCGACGTCGACCTGTCCACCGCCGACGGCACCGGGACCACCATCCCGGTGGTGGTGGCCAACATGACGGCGGTGGCCGGCCGCCGGATGGCCGAGACCGTGGCCCGCCGCGGCGGCATCGTGGTGCTTCCCCAGGACCTGCCGATGGAGGCGGTAGGTGCGACCGTCGACTTCGTCAAGACCCGCGACCTGGTGGCCGACACCCCGGTGATCCTGGCGCCTGAGGACTCGGTCTCCGACGCGGTGGCACTGATCCACAAACGGGCACACGGCGCCGCCGTCGTGGTCGCTGACGGCCGTCCGGTAGGGCTGGTGACCGAGGCCGGCACCGCCGGCGTCGACCGGTTCGCCCGGGTCCGCGACGTCGCGGTGACCGATTTCGTCACCGCGCCCCTGCACACCGACCCGCAGCGGGTCTTCGAACTCCTGGAGCACGCCCCAGTCGGCGTCGCGGTGCTCACCGGTCCGGACGGCCGGCTGGGCGGGGTGCTGACCCGCACCGGCGCGGTGCGGGCCGGGATCTACTCCCCCGCCGTGGACGCGGCCGGACGGCTGCGGATCGCCGCCGCGGTCGGCATCAACGGCGACGTGGTCGGCAAGGCCCGGGCGCTGGCCGAGGCCGGCGTCGACGTACTGGTGGTCGACACCGCGCACGGCCACCAGCTCAAGATGGTCGAGGCCATCAAGGCGATCGCCGCCCTCGGCCTCGACATCCCGCTGGCGGCCGGCAACGTCGTCTCCGCCGAAGGCGCCCGGGACCTGATCAGCGCCGGCGCGTCCATCGTCAAGGTCGGAGTCGGCCCCGGCGCCATGTGCACCACCCGGATGATGACCGGAGTCGGACGCCCGCAGTTCTCCGCGGTGCTCGAATGTTCAACCGCGGCTAAAGAACTCGGCGGGCACGTCTGGGCCGACGGTGGTGTCCGCCACCCCCGCGACGTCGCGCTGGCCCTGGCCGCCGGCGCCTCCAACGTGATGATCGGTTCCTGGTTCGCCGGCACCTACGAGTCACCGGGCGACCTGATGGTCGACCGGTCCGGGCAGCCTTACAAGGAGAGCTACGGGATGGCCTCCAAGCGGGCGGTTGCCGCCCGCACCGCCGGCGACAGCGGGTTCGACCGGGCCCGCAAGGCACTGTTCGAGGAGGGCATCTCCACCTCCCGGATGGCGCTGGACCCGGAACGGGGCGGTGTCGAGGACCTGCTGGACCACATCACCTCCGGGGTGCGCAGCACCTGCACCTACGTCGGAGCCACCACGATCGCCGAACTCCACGAACGGGCCGTGCTGGGTGTGCAGTCGGCGGCCGGATTCGCCGAGGGACACCCGCTGCCGACCGGGTGGTGAAGCGGCGGACCAGCTAAGATCAGGGCTTCACTCGAACGGGAAGGGATCGGCGGCACACCATGAGCCTCGTCCCCGTTCTGCTGAGTTTGCTGGGCTTCGTGCTCCTCACCCTGGGCACCGCCGTCTTCGTCGCCGCCGAGTTCTCGCTGACCGCGCTGGAGCGCAGCACGGTGGACGCCAACGCCCGCACCGGAGGCTCGCGGGACAAGATGGTCCAGCGCGCCCACCGTTCGCTGTCCTTCCAGCTGTCCGGCGCCCAGGTCGGCATCTCGATCACCACGCTGATCACCGGCTTTCTGTCCGAGCCGGTGATCGCGACGCTGCTGGCCCCGGCGATGTCGGCGATCGGGATTCCCGAGCGGTGGGTCGAGGGCACCGCGCTGATCCTCGCCCTGTTCATCGCCACCTCGGTGTCGATGGTCTTCGGCGAACTGGTGGCCCAGTACCTGGCGATCGCGGTACCGCTGCAGACCGCCCGGGTGGTCGCCGGGCCGCAGGTGCTGTTCTCGAAGCTGGTCACCCCGCTGATCCGGTTGACCAACGGGGCGGCCAACGCGGTGCTGCACCGGCTCGGGATCGAGCCGACCGACGAACTCAGTTCGGCCCGTTCGCCCCAGGAACTGGTCTCGCTGGTGCGGACCTCGGCCAAACAGGGCGCGCTGGATCCGCCCACGGCGGCGCTGGTCGACCGTTCCCTGCAGTTCGGCGGACGCAGCGCCGAGGAGTTCATGACCCCGCGCTCCAAGATCGAGTCACTGGAAGCCGACGACACCGTCGGGGACCTACTGGCCATGGTCCGCGACACCGGCCACTCCCGGTTCCCGGTCACCCGCGGTGACCTCGACGAGACGATCGGCGTCGTCCATCTCAAACAGGTCTTCGAGTTGCCGCACGCCGACCGGGTGCGCACCCGGCTGGGCCGGCTCGCCCAGCCGGTTCCGGTGGTGCCCTCGACGCTCGACGGTGACGCGCTGATGGAACAGATCAGGGCCAGCGAGATGCAGACCGCACTGATCGCCGACGAGTACGGCGGAATCGCCGGCATGGTCACCATGGAGGATCTGATCGAGGAGATCGTCGGGGACATCCGCGACGAGCACGACGCCACCACCCCGGAGGTCGTCAGAATCGCAGGCGGACACCGGGTTTCGGGCCTCCTACGGATCGACGAGGTCGCCGATGCGGTCGGATTCCGCGCTCCTGACGGCGACTACGAGACGATCGGCGGCCTGGTCATGCAGGCACTGGGACACATCCCGGCAGCCGGTGACTCCGTTGAACTGACCGCGTTCGACACCGACGCTCCGCGTGATGGGCAGCCGCGCTGGCGGGCCACCGTCGCGCGAATGGACGGCCGTCGCATCGACCTGCTCGACCTGGTCCGGATCACCGAACCGGCCGACGGGGAGGAGCCGGCCTGATGGGAAGCGACCTTTTCGGAATCCTGCTCGCGTTGCTGCTGATCGCGGCCAACGCGTTCTTCGTCGGCGCCGAGTTCGCCCTGATCTCGGCGCGCCGCGACCGGTTGGAGGCACTGGCCGAACAGGGCAAGCACAGCGCGGTGACGGTCATCCGGGCCGGCGAGAATCTCGCGGTGATGCTGGCCGGTGCCCAGTTGGGCATCACCGTCGGCTCGATCGTGCTCGGCCGGGTCGGCGAACCGGCCGTCAGCCATCTGCTGTCCCCGGTGTTCGACCTCTTCGGTGTCCCGCCGGCGGTGCTGCACACGGTGTCGTTCGTGGTGGCGATCACCATCGTGGTGATCCTGCACGTGCTGCTCGGCGAGATGGTCCCGAAGAACATCGCACTGGCGGGCCCGGAGAAAGCGGCGATGCTGCTGGTGCCGCCATACCTGTTGTGGGTCAAGGCAACCCGGCCGGTGATCGCGGTTTACGACTGGTGCGCGCGCACCATCGTCAAGGCGATGGGCGTGGAGCCCAAGACGGAGTTGGAGAACACCGTCTCGATGGTGGAACTCGCCGAGATGATCGCCGAGTCCCGCTCGGAGGGTCTGCTGGACCCCGAGGAGCACATGCGGCTGTCGCGCGCCCTGCAGATCCGCAACCGGGTCGTCGGCGACGTGGCGGTCCCGTTGGCCGACGTCGTCTCGCTGCCGGCGGCGGGGCCCGGGAGCGGGCCGACCGTGGCAGCTATCGAACAGTCGCTCGCCAAGACCGGCTACTCGAGGTTCCCCGTCGTCGACGCGGCCGGCCGCTACATCGGATTCGTCCACATCAAGGACATGCTCGACATCGTCGATCACCCAGACGCGGCGGTCAGCATCTCCTCGGTGCGCTACCTGCCCCGGATGCCGGAGACCATGCCACTGCCGGAGGCGCTGACCCGGTTGCAGCAGAGCAAGAGCCACCTGGCGATCGTCGCCGCGCCGGACGGTTCGGTGAGCGGGATGGTGACGCTGGAGGACCTCGTCGAAGACCTGATCGGAACGGTCCGCGACGGCATCCAGCGTGGGTGAGGTCTCAGTCTTGGACCCCCGGGACTGGATCCCCCGCGCCGAGGCCCACCGGATGCGCGCCGACGCCCTGACCGCCGCGCACCGCGAGCGGGCCGCCCGCGGCGAGTCGCATCCGGTATGGGACTTCCTGTTCAGCTACTACAGCCTGCGGCCGCGCCGGCTGCGGGTGTGGCACCCGGGCTTCGGGATCACGCTGGCCGGACCGCAGGCCGCCGGGTACCTGAGCCGCACCGGCTACGTCGAAACCCCCGAAGGGGTGACGGCCGGTCCGGATTATCTGCGCGCCCGGCTGTCCACCGTGGACTTCGTCGCCGCGCTGCTGCGCTCGACGGCCGCCCGGACCCCGCAGTTCAACTGCTTCGCGATGCATGAGTGGGCGATGGTCTACCGCGCCGGGGAACGTCGGCACGCCAAGGTGCCGCTGCGGCTGGGTCCGGCCGGCACCGACGCCGTCGTCGAGTCCGCGCCGCTGCGCTGCACCCATTTCGACGCCTACCGGTTCTTCACCGCTCCCGCCGTGCCGAGAAACCAGCAGCGGCTGACCCGGGCCGGCCAGGCCGATTCCGAACAGCCGGGTTGCCTGCACTCCAACATGGACCTCTATAAGTGGTGCTACAAACTCGGTTCACTGGTCGAGTCGGGTTTGCTGCTGGATTGTCTGGAACTGGCGCTGGCGGCCCGCCGGCTGGACATGCGGGCCAGCCCCTACGACCTGCGCGATTACGGGCTCGCCCCGATCACAGTCGAGGAACCGGTCGGCCGAGCCGAGTACGCGCGCCGCCAGGCCGTCATCGCCGAGCGGGCAGCGCCACTGCGGGCTGTGCTGCTCGAGCGTTGCGAGCGGCTACTCGCCGCCACGGCGACGTCGGCGGCGGTACCGACCGATAGGATCGGAGCACTTTCAGCCATGGAGGAACAGTGAGCAATGATCGGGTGGCTGTCGGCAATCTGCGGGTCGACCGCGGGCTGTACGACTTCATCACTAACGAGGCGATTCCCGGCACCGGGATCGACCCCGACAGCTTCTGGGCCGGGGTCGACAAGGTCGTCGCCGACCTGAGCCCGCGCAACGATGAGCTGCTGGCCCGACGAGACCAGTTGCAGGCCCAGATCGACAAGTACCACCGGGCACGCGTCGTCGGAGGGTTCGAACCGGCCGAGTACAAGCAGTTCCTCATCGACATCGGTTACCTGCTGCCCGAGCCGGCCGACTTCACCATCCGGACCTCCGGCGTCGACACCGAGATCACCTCCACGTCCGGCCCCCAGCTGGTGGTGCCGATCCTCAACGCGCGCTTCGCCCTCAACGCGGCCAACGCCCGCTGGGGTTCGCTGTATGACGCGCTGTACGGCACCGACGTGCTCAGCGAGGACAACGGCGCCGAGAAGGGCAGCAGCTTCAATCCGGTGCGCGGCGCGAAGGTGATCGCCTACGCCCGCAAGTTCCTCGACGACACCGTTCCCCTGAGTTCGGGCAGCTACTCCGACGCCACCGCCCTGCGGGTGTCCGACGGCGCCTTCGTGGTGACCCTCGGAAACGGGAGCGACGTCGGCCTGGCCGACCCGGCCCAGTTCGTCGGCTATCTCGGCGACCCCGACTCCCCCACCTCGGTGCTGCTGGTCAACCACGGTCTGCACATCGAGATCCAGGTGGATCCGGAGTCCCCGATCGGATCGATGGACGGCGCCGGGATCAAGGACGTCTTCCTCGAGTCGGCGATCACCACGATCATGGACTTCGAGGATTCCGTGGCCGCCGTCGACGCCGACGACAAGATCCTCGGTTACCGAAACTGGTTGGGCCTCAACAGGGGTGATCTTGCCGAGGAGGTCTCCAAGGGCGCCAAGACCTTCACCCGCACACTCAACGCCGACCGCGTCTACAACGCGCCGAACGGGACGTCGTTCACGCTGCCCGGCCGCAGCCTGCTGTTCGTGCGCAACGTCGGTCACCTGATGACCAACGACGCGATCACCGACGCAGACGGCAACGAGATCCGCGAGGGCATTCAGGACGCACTGTTCACGTCCCTGATCGCCATGCACGGCCTCAACGGGCAGAACAGCCGGACCGGCTCCATCTACATCGTCAAGCCCAAGATGCACGGGCCCGACGAGGTCGCCTTCACCTGTGAACTGTTCAGCCGCGTGGAGGACGTTCTCGGACTGCCCGCCAACACCATCAAGGTCGGCATCATGGATGAGGAACGGCGCACCACGCTGAACCTCAAGGCCTGCGTCGAGGCGGCCGCCGATCGGGTGGTGTTCATCAACACCGGCTTCCTGGACCGCACCGGCGACGAGATCCACACCTCGATGGAAGCCGGACCGATGATCCGCAAGGGCGCGATGAAGACCCAGCCCTGGATCCTGGCCTACGAGGACCAGAACGTCGACGTCGGACTGGCCACCGGGTTCTCCGGCCGAGCCCAGATCGGCAAGGGCATGTGGGCCATGACCGACCTGATGGCCGACATGGTCGAGCAGAAGATCGCCCAGCCGCGGGCCGGCGCCACCACCGCCTGGGTGCCCTCACCCACCGCGGCCACCCTGCACGCCATGCACTATCACTACGTCGACGTCGAGGCGGTGCAGCGCGAACTCGCCGGCAAGCGGCGCGGCACGATCGACCAGCTGCTCACCGTGCCGCTGGCCCAGCACGACCTGGCCTGGTCGAACGACGAGATCCACGAGGAACTGGACAACAACTGCCAGTCGATCCTGGGCTACGTGGTGCGCTGGGTCGATGCCGGCGTCGGCTGTTCCAAGGTCCCCGACATCCACGACGTCGCCCTGATGGAGGACCGCGCCACCCTGCGGATCTCCAGCCAGCTCCTGGCCAACTGGCTGCGGCACGGCGTCATCACCGAGGACAACGTCAAGGAGAGCCTGCGCCGGATGGCGGCGGTGGTCGACGAGCAGAACGCCGGTGATCCCACCTACCGGCCGATGGCGCCGGATCCCGAGGGCAGCATCGCCTTCCAGGCGGCGAGCGAGCTGATCCTGTCCGGGGCGGCCCAGCCAAGCGGCTACACCGAGCCGATCCTGCACCGCCGCCGCCGGGAGCTCAAGGCCAGCCTCGGCTTGTGACGCCACGAGAGATGGGCAGCTGATGGGCAGGCACACCATGCCGGACGATTTCTCCGGCGCGCAGGACGAGGCCGGCGACGACCTAACCGCCACCGGTCGGCGACGCCGGGTGGACGCCGGCCGACGCGGCGTGAGCGTCGGAGTGATCGCCGCCCTGGTCGCGGTGGTGCTGCTCGTCGGCGGCGTCATCCTGTGGCGTTTCTTCGGCAACGCGCTGTCCCACCGGTCCGCCGAGGCGGCCAAGCAATGCCTGCAGGGCACCGCCACCATCTCGGTGGCCGCTGATCCCTCGATCGCCGAGTACGTCAAGACCTTCGCCGAGAGTTACAACGAGGACGCCTCTCCGGTCGGTGACACCTGCGTGAAAGTCGCGGTGACGCCGGCCGATTCCGCAACGGTGCTGACCGGACTGGCCGGCACCTGGCCCGCCGGTCTCGGTGAGCGCCCCGCGCTGTGGATCCCGGCGTCGTCGGCGCCCGCGACCCGGTTGCAGGCGGTGGCAGGCAAGCAGATCGTCAGTGACTTGCGCTCCCTGGTCACCTCACCGTTGGCGCTGGCGGTACGCCCGCAGCTCAAAAACGCCCTGGGACAACAGGGTTGGGCCGCACTGCCCGGATTGCAGACCAACCCGGCCGGCCTCGACGGATTGAACCTGCCCGGCTGGGGAGGGCTGCGACTGTCCGTGCCCACCGTCCGGGCGGGCGACGCCGGCTATCTGCTCGCCGAGGCCGTCGCGGTCGCCTCCGCTGCGCCCGGCGCCCCATCCACCGACGGTCTGGCCGCGGTGACCTCGCTGCTGGCCGCCCAGCCGCAGCTCGCCAACACCACCACCGACGCGGCATGGGACGCGCTCACCGCGCCGGGTGATCCGGCGGCAGCCCCGGTGCACGCGGTCGCGATCACCGAACAGCAGCTCTACCAACGGACTTCACCGCTGCCCGCGGAGCGGGGTGCCGTCGCGACCTGGATCGCCGATGGCCCGTCCGCGGTCGCCGACTATCCGACGGTGCTGCTGTCCGGCAAGTGGCTGTCCGAGGAACAGGTAAGCGGCGCCAGCGAGTTCGCCCGTTTCATGCGCAAGCCCGCCCAGCTCGACGCCCTGCTGCAAGCCGGTTTCCGGGTCGACGGCAAGGCCCGCGAAGGCAACGACTCGGTTGGTTTCGCCCCGCTGTCGGCGCCGATGCCGGCCGGCGACGACGCCCAACGCGCCGCGATCGCCGCCGCGGTCACCCCGGCCGGAGTCGCGACGACGACGGTTCTGCTCAACGAGGGACTCACCGGCGACGAAGGCGGGAAGCCGCGACTGCTCAACGTCACGGCGGCACTGCGGGACCGGATCAGCGCCCTGCCGGCTGATGCGTCCGTCGGGCTGTGGACCTTCAACAAGGTCGACAGCGGCGCTGCGGTCCAGACCGGCCCACTCGGCGAGCAACTGGGACCGCAGCCGCGGTCCGCAGCGCTGACCGGTGTGCTGAACTCGACGACGCCGACCAGTGGCGGCGGGGTCTCCTTCACCACGGTGCGGGCGGCACTTGCCGACGCGGTCGCCAACTACCGTCCGGGTCAACCCAATTCGATCCTGGTGATCACCCAGGGCCCGCACACCGATCAGACCCTCGACGCCCAGGGGCTTCAGGATGCCGTCAGGGGCGCTCTGGACCCGAACCGCCCGGTGGTGATCAACGTCATCGACTTCGGCGGCGATCCGGACAAGCCCACCTGGGAGGCCGTCGCCAAACTGTCCGGCGGCGGTTACCAGGAGATCGCGACGTCGGACTCCCCCGACCTGGCCGCGGCGATCACCCGATGGGTGCCCTAGTCCAGACCCGACAGCCGCAGTAGTTGCATTGCGGCCGCGGTGAATTCGTTCGGGACCTCGATCTGCGGGTAGTGGCCGATCCCCGGGAGTTCCATCACCTCCGCGGCCGGGCGAAGCTCACGCAGGCCCGCAAGGACCGAGGTGGTGGCCACCGGGTCCCCGGTCGCCCACAGGAAGCCCAGCGGCTTGGGCCAGTTCCGCACCGCACCGTGCCACCGCTGCGCGTAGGTCACCCGCTCGTTGAGGTACGCGCACAGCAGGTGCAGGATTCGGTTACCGTCCTCGCGGGCCAGCAGCGCCCACTGCGCCTGCGCCTCGGCGTCGGACAACGGATGCGCGACGCTGAACAGCTTGGCGAAACCGCGCAGGAAGCCGCGCTCATTGGTGAGCCGGGCGGCCAACGGCCCCAACGGACCCCGCAGGATCTTCTGGATCGGCCGCAGGCTCGCGCGTTCGATGATGACGCTGCCGTTGGTCAGCACTGCGCGTTCGATGGTGAACGGCAGCGTGCCGGCCACATCGCGGGCCAGCAGTTCGGTGGCCACCGAGGTGCCCATGTCATGGGCGAGCAGGACAACCGGTCCGGTACTGGTCGCGGCGACCACGTCCTCCACGATGTCGGCCTGCTCGAAAAGGCTGTAGCGGTGCGGCCGGGGTTTGTCCGACAGTCCGAATCCCAGGAAGTCCAGGGTCAGCCAGCTGTTGTCGCCGAGACGCTCGGTCACCGCACGGAAATCGTAGGAGCTGGACGGAAACCCGTGCAGCAGGAGCACCGTCGGCCCGATCCCGAGATGGGTGCGGACGAAGACCGATCCGGCCCGGGTGGCCACCATCCCGCCGCCGAGTTGCCACTGGCGCACCTCGGCCGGGAGGGCGTCGGTCACGCGAAGGCTTCCACCGGCGGGCAGGAGCACACCAGGTTGCGATCGCCGTAGGCGCCGTCGATCCGCCGCACCGGCGGCCACACCTTCGGCCGGAAGCCCTTGCCCAGCGGGTAGGCCGCCTGCTCCCGGGTATACGGGTGGTTCCAGTCCTCCACCAGCAGGCATTCCGCGGTGTGCGGGGAGTTGCACAACGGATTGTCATCGGCCGGCCATTCGCCGGCGCCCACCTGATCGATCTCGGCGCGGATGGCGATCATCGCCTCACAGAAGGCGTCCACCTCCGCCAGGCTCTCACTCTCGGTCGGCTCCACCATCAGTGTGCCCGCGACCGGGAAGCTCATCGTCGGCGCGTGGAAACCGTAGTCCGCCAATCGCTTTGCGACATCGTCGACGGTGACGCCGGTGGCCTTGGTGATCGGCCGCAGGTCCAGGATGCATTCGTGGGCGACCATGCCGTTCTCGCCGGTGTAGAGCACCGGGTAGTACTCGTCGAGGCGGCGTGCGATGTAGTTGGCCGAGGCGATCGCGGCCAGCGAGGCCTTGCGCAATCCGGCCGCGCCCATCAACCGGATGTAGGCCCAGGTGATCGGCAGGATGGAGGCCGACCCGTACGGAGCGGCCGACACCACATGGCCATGCGGAAGTTCGTCGGCCAGCGGATGGCCGGGCAGATAGGGCGCCAGGTGCGCACGGACCGCCACCGGCCCGACGCCCGGACCACCGCCGCCGTGCGGAATGCAGAACGTTTTGTGCAGGTTCAGGTGACTGACGTCCCCGCCGAACTTTCCGGGCCGGGCCAGACCCACCAGTGCGTTGAGGTTGGCGCCGTCGACGTAGACCTGCCCGCCGGCGTCGTGCACGGCCGCGCAGATCTCGGCGATGTCATGCTCGTAGACCCCGTGGGTGGACGGGTAGGTGATCATCAGCGCGGCGAGTTTGTCGGCGTTCTCGGCGACCTTGGCCCGCAGATCGTCGAGGTCCACGTCACCGTTCTCCCGGCAGCCGACCACGACCACCCGCATACCGGCCAGTGCGGCCGACGCCGCGTTGGTGCCGTGCGCACTCGACGGAATCAGGCAGATGTCGCGGTGCGACTCCCCCCGCCCGGCGTGATAGTCGTGGATGGCCAGCAGACCCGCGTACTCGCCCTGTGATCCGGCGTTGGGCTGCAACGAGATTGCGTCGTAACCGGTGATCCCGGTCAGCCACTCGGTCAGGTCGGCGATCAGCCGGCGCAGGCCGGGTGCGTCGTCGGCGGGAGCGAACGGATGCTGGCGGCCGAACTCCGGCCAGGTGATCGCCTCCATCTCGGTGGCGGCGTTGAGCTTCATGGTGCACGACCCCAGCGGGATCATCGTGCGGTCCAGCGCCAGGTCCTTATCGGCGAGCGTGCGCAGATAGCGCATCATCGACGTCTCGGTGCGGTACGCGGTGAACGCCGGGTGGGTCAGGAAATCCGTTGTGCGGGTTGCGATATCGGGCCCGGCGGACTCCCCTGCCCGGCCGGCCCCAAAGGCCGCCAGCACCCGGGTGACGTCCTCGTCGGTGGTGGCTTCGTCGCAGGAGACAGAGACGTGGTCATCGTCGACCCGCCAGATGTTGATCTCGTACTCCTTGGCCGCATCCTGAACGGCGGTTGCCCGCCCCGGGACACGGGCCAGCACGGTGTCGAAGAAGGCGTCGTGCACCACCTCGACACCGGCGGCCTGCAAGCCGCCGGCCACGGCGCAGGCATGCCCGTGCACCCGGCGCGCGATCTCGGTCAGGCCGTCGGCGCCGTGGTAGCTGGCGTACATCGCGGCCATCACCGCCAGCAGCACCTGGGCGGTGCAGATGTTCGAGGTCGCCTTGTCCCGGCGGATGTGCTGTTCACGGGTCTGCAGCGAGAGCCGGTAGGCCCGCGCCCCGTCGGCATCCTGGGACACACCGACCAGGCGGCCCGGCAACTGCCGGGCGTGACTGGTGTGCGCGGCCAGGTAGCCGGCGTGCGGCCCGCCGAATCCCATCGGCACGCCGAAACGCTGGGCACTGCCGAAAGCGACGTCGGCGCCGAACTCCCCCGGCGGGGCGATCAGCGTGAGCGCCAGCAGATCGGCGCCGACCGCCACCAGGGCCCCGCGCTCATGGGCCTGAGCGACCAATGCCGACCAGTCGGTCACCCTGCCACTGGCGCCGGGCAACTGGACGATGACACCGAAGAACTCGCCATCGGGCAGGCCGTTGCGCAGATCGGCGGTGACGATCTCGATGCCCAGCGGCTCGGCGCGGGTGGCCAGCACCGCGGCGGTCTGGGCGAACACGTCGGCGTCCACCGCGAGCCGGTTGGCCGAACCGCGCACCGCGCGGTGCATCAGGGTCATCGCCTCGGCGGCGGCGGTTGCCTCGTCCAGCATCGAGGCGTTGGCGATCTCCAGCCCGGTGAGGTCGCCGATCATGGTCTGGAAGTTCAGCAGCGCCTCCAGCCGGCCCTGGCTGATCTCCGGCTGGTACGGCGTGTAGGCGGTGTACCAGGCCGGGTTCTCCAGGATGTTGCGCAGCAGCACCGGTGGGGTCAGCGTGTCGTAATAGCCCTGGCCGATCATCGACACCGCAATGGTGTTGGCGTCGGCCAGCGCCCGCAATTCGGCCAAGGTCTGATGTTCGGTGGCCGGCGCCGGCAGCGTCTCCAGGCCGGGCGCCACACCTCGGCTGTTCAGCGCGTCGAGGATGCCGGCCGGCAGCGCCTTGGCGGCCATCTCGTCGAGCGAGGCGACGCCGATGACGCCCAGCATCTGAGTCAGCGCAGCGGGGTCGAGTCCGATGTGGCGGGCGGCGAAGGCGGATTCGTTGGACACTTCAAGCTTGGACACTCGACACTCCTGGGTAGGGCGGACGGCGGTGAAGCGTCCTCTCCCTCTGTCGTCGGTGCCTGAGAGATTCGGCCGGCGGCTACCGCCGTGAGCCTTTCCCCATGGGCGGGCGGCTCCACCCGAACCGGGCTGAGTCCGCCGCTTTCCAGAGGCATCGGATCCCGGTGCGGTCCGGGGGCCTGAGAGGTTGACGGAGAGGTATTGCTCCTTCGGCGTCCGCGGCTGGCTGCCGCGGAACTCTCCCGCACGAGGTCGATGCGCCCCCAACTCTAGCCGCGAGCAGACATAAAGTCGCATCGACGGGGGGTGTTTTGTGCGACTACGCGGCTGCTCGCCGCGGGGGCGGCAGGTGCGGCGGGGGTCAGCCGATCTTGCGGTCGCGGCTCTTGCGCCGGGAGGCCAGCTCGTCCTCCGGAGCGGCGATCGACTCGCCGCCATCGGCCCGCTCCCCGGGGAAGTCGGCGATCGCGCCGGTGAGTTCGCGCATCGCACCGCTGACCGCGATGCCGAACACCCCCTGGCCGCCCTGCAGCAGGTCGACCACCTCTTCAGCGGAAGTGCACTCGTAGACGGTGGTGCCGTCCGAGAACAGGGTGATGTTGGCGAGGTCCTGCACGCCGCGCTGACGCAGATGGTCGACGGCGACGCGGATGTTGTGCAGCGAGATGCCGGTGTCGAGGAGTCGCTTGACGATCTTCAGGACGAGGATGTCCTTGAAGGAGTACAAACGCTGGCTGCCGGATCCGGCGGCGCCGCGGATCGAGGGCACCACCAGCGAGGTACGTGCCCAATAGTCCAACTGGCGGTAGGTGATTCCGGCGATCTGGCAGGCGCTCGGGCCGCGGTAGCCGACGAGTTCATCCGGCACCGAGTCGTCGGGGAACAGGCCACCCTGCACCGGCGCGCTCACTGCCGCGACAGCCGGGGCGTCCGCCTCGAAGCGGGCGGGTGAGACAGCGAAGTCCAGCTGCTCCTGACGCGGCTCATCGCCCACGATGTTTCCTCTCGCCGTTCCGCCGCTGACCGCTCCGCCGACTGCGTCCCTCAAGTGTCATGAGCATACGCCTTGTCGACCGGGCCGGTCGTGCTCCCGCAGCAACCTAAGTTCGTATCGGAAGTATGGCCGCCGGGTGATGCGCTACCCGGCGCAACACGGCGTGTCGGATCACCACTGACCGATATGAGACGGATCCGTGATCTGGCGGTTTGGTTCAGCCGGCCTTGAAGTCGTCCGGGGAGATGCTGTCGAGGAATTCCTTGAACTTCTCGACCTCGTCCTCGCGGACGGCTCCGCCGGACTCCTCGTCGCCTTCGTCCGGGATCAGCAGGCCGGCCTCGTCGAGGACCGCGTCCTCCACGTAGATCGGCACACCCATCCGCAGTGCGATGGCCACCGAGTCCGACGGCCGCGCCGAGACCCGCACCTCGGAATCGAAGACCAGGTCGGCGTAGAAGGTGCCCTCCTGAAGATCGACGATGCGCACCTCCTTGAGCGAATGCCCAAGCGCGCCAATGACGTCGCGGAACAGATCGTGGGTCAGCGGCCGGACCGGCTCCACTCCCTGTTGTTCCAGGATGATGGCGTTGGCTTCGGTCTGCCCGATCCAGATCGGCAGGTAGCGGTCCCCCTCGGACTCACGCAGGAGCAGAACGGGCTGATTGGCCGGCTGCTCGACGCGAATGCCGACCACGCGAACCTCACCCATCAGCCACCTCACCTTCGCGTAGGAACACGCCGCCACATCTGGAGCAAAGTCTAGTCCCGACTACCCGACTTCTCCTCGGGACGTCCCGTCCCGCATCGTCGCCGGGAGGCCGTCAGCGGTCCAGTACGTCTCGCACCGCCGACTTGATCAACGAGGTGTGCAGCGTGATCGCCAGCGCGGCCACCTCGCGGGCCAGGTCGTCGGCGCGGTCACGGGCGCCGGTCGTGCCGGCCTTCCCGACCGGACCGGCGATCTGCGCGACCAGGTCGGACTGCCGTTCGGCAGCCGAACGGAAGGCGCGCAGGTGGCGGGGTTCGATGCCGTATTCGCCGAGAGCGCCGGCGCACTGGGCGATCACCACCGAGTGCTCGTCGAAGAGCCCGCCGGGCCCGGTGGTGATGATGCCTTCCTTGCGCAGCGCCGTGAGCAGTTCCGGGCTGACCCCGGAGCGTGCCAGCAGGTCCTCACGGGTCAGCCGGACCGGACTGCTCGCCACCGCTGCCCCGCGTGCGGGTGCCGCATCGGTGACGGGAACCAGGCGCGGAGCCGGGTAGGCCGAATTCCGCAGCGCTGAATTGCTCTGTGGCAGTTCACCGTCCGGCTGGGCGTCGAGTTGGCTCTTGATGACCTTCAGCGGCAGATACTGATCACGCTGCGCGGTCAGGATGAAACGCAGCCGGGCGCAGTCATACGCGGTGAAGCGCCGGTAGCCCGACGGACTGCGTTGCGGCGTGACGAGGCCTTCGGCCTCCAGAAATCGGATCTTGGAGATGCTGACGTCCGGGAAGTCCGGCCGCAGCAGGTCCAGTACCGCTCCGATGGATATCCCGGGTGGACCCGAGCTATCGGGAGCCGTCATCCCGCAGACTTGGGTCCGGTCAGGAAAACCAGGCGGAACTTGCCGATCTGCACCTCGTCGCCGTTGGCCAGCGTCGCCGAATCCACCGGCTCACGGTTGACGTAGGTGCCGTTGAGGCTGCCCACATCGACGACCTGGAACTCGGCGCCGTCGAGGCGGAACTCCGCGTGCCGACGGCTGACGGTGACATCGTCGAGGAAGATGTCGGAGTCCGGATGGCGACCGGCCGACGTGGTCGGCTGATCGAGCAGGAACCGGGAGCCCGCATTGGGGCCGCGCTTGACCACCAGCAGCGCCGCGCCGGCCGGCAGGCCCTCTACACCCGACACCGCCGACTCCCCGGCCGGACTGGCCGGCGCCTCGAGGTCGTTGAGGAAGTCAGCGCGGAAGACCGAGGTCGTCTCCACGGTGACCTCGTCAGAGGTGTCGTCGGCCCCGAATCGCCGATCGTTCTCCGTCACCCGAACTCCTCACTGGTTTGATTCGACCGTACCGCGGCGCGGTCGCTTTGTGCCCCGCACTCATCCGATGTGGCGCCAGCACGGCCGGATGCCCTGTTTGCAGGCACCCTAACAACCGGCGTCGGCGTCTCGGCTAGGCGAGGGTGCCCCGGTAGGCGTCCGGGTCGAGAAGCGCTGCCAAACCCTGATCGAGGGTATCGCTGTCGGCACGGAGCTCCAAGAGCCAGCCCTGCCCGTAGGGATCGGAGTTCACCAACTGCGGGTTGCCCTCCAGATCGGTGTTCACACCGACCACGGTCGCCGAGACCGGGGCATACAGGTCGGAGACCGACTTGGTGGACTCCACCTCGCCGAACGTCTCGCCGGCGCTGACCTCCGTGCCGACCGCCGGAAGCTGGACGTACACGACGTCACCGAGGGATGACTGCGCGAAGTCGGTGATGCCGACCCGAACGGTGTCCTCGCCGGTCCGGCGAACCCACTCATGCTCGGCGGTGTAGCGCAGTTCGGCGGGGATGTCGCTCACAGGGCTCCTTTGAGTGTCGCTGTCGTCGATGTCGCTATCTGGGCGCCGGCCGGCGCTTACTTGACGGGCTGAGCGTATTGGCGCGGTTTCGGTTGCCGCAAGGCGGTGACCTCCACCCGGTCGGATTGGGCGACCGTCATCGTCCCGCCGACCCGCTTGACGCTGTCCACCGCACCACCGGGAATGTTCATCGCAGCGGCCAGCGTGGGCGGATCACCAATGGCCACAATCGAATACGGGGCATGGAAGGTCTGCGAATCGATCACCAGGGCGCCCGGATCCCCCTCGAACCAGGTACCGACCCCGACCCGGACCGCTTGTCCACCGGATCGGATCTCCATGGTTTCAGCCCCGGCCGCCCGCAGTTCGTTGACGACGTCGAGCATCGTCTCCGGCGACACCCCGGGCCCCGGGTCTTCGATGGTGACCGTCACGCCGGGACCGTTCGCCGCGACGGTGCCGACCAGGATGGACAACGCCGCCAGCCGGTCCCGGGCGTTCGCGACGGCAGCCTGATCGCTGTTGCCGGCGGCCTGCATGGCGGCCAGATCGCGCTGCAGACCGGCCACCTCGGTGTTGAGCGCGGCTTCGCGTTGCTGCAGGGAGTCCAGCAGGGTCAGCAGATCGGCCGGCCGGGCGTTGCGCAGGGCATCGCCGGAATCGGTCTGCCGGACCTGGGCGGCGATGGCCACCCCGAGCAGCAGACACAACAGCGCGGCCAGCACCCCGAAGACCCGCCGTGACCTGGCCGGCGGGTCCGGCATCTCATGCCGGCCCGGCCCGGTCATGTGAGACATCCGGGCACTCACGCCCCCAGCAGCCGGCGCCGCAGTGCGGCGGCGTTGCCGAAGATCCGGATGCCGAGCACCACGATGATCGCCGTCGACAGCTGCGTGCCCACCCCCAACTGGTCGCCGACGTAGACGATCAGGGCCGCGACCAGGACGTTGAAGACGAAGGAGATGACGAACACCTTCGCGTCGAAGATCTTCTCCAAGTAGGCCCGCAGGCCGCCGAACACCGCATCCAGAGCCGCCACCACCGCGATCGGCAGGTACGGCCCGATGATGTCCGGCACGCTGGGCCGCAGGACCAGACCCAGCACGATGCCGACGACGAGTGCGACGATTCCGATCATCGGCTACCTTCCCGGTCCGTCTGGCAGGCCAAACCTAACCTCCCGGTTCGGGCTGGCGGGCAGGGTGAGCGTTTCTTCGGCGCTGACCGACACACCGACCCGGTAGGCCGTCTCGAGCAACCGCAGCCGCTGCAGCGCGGTGCTGGCGGCGAAGGACTCGGCCAGCCTGTCCGGCGCCCCGATGGCCAGCACGGTGTACGGGCCGGCGACGGGTTGGTTGTCCACCAGGATGGCTTCGCCGGCCTGCCTGATGGTGACCCCGGGCCCGATGCGCACCCCGCCGACGGAGATCGCCTCGGCACCGCCGGCCCACAGCGCGTTGACCACCAGCTGCAGATCGCGGTCCAGAATCACCTGCCGGGCGCCCGGGACCCGTTGCTTGGAGGCGTCGGTCAGGTCCGGTCCGGCCGCGGGTTCGGTCGCGGTGACCGCCAGCCCCGGCCCGGTCACGGACGTGGACGCCGCGCTGAGGCTGATGGCGTCGAGTTCGGCGAGCAGGCCGCGACCGGCGGCGTCGGCGGTCAGCGCGCGGCGTCGCACGGCATCGGACTGGGCGGCCAGTTCGTCACGGCGCTCGACGAGTTGCGCGGTGCGCTGCTGGGCGCCGCGGACACCGGAGGCAAGCCCCTGCTGGGCCGCGTTCACGCCCGGCGCGGTGGACCGGGCCTGGGCCACCGCCACCGCGAACACCGTGGCGATCAGCAGTGCGGCCAGCCCCTGCCACAGCAACTGTGGGCCCGCCGTCCGAGCCCGGCCGGCCGCGACGCGTGCGGCCGACGCAGCGGCGTACCCGGGATCGAGATGATCGGAGAGCAGCGAACGCAGCAGCGACGGCGCAGAGAAATCCTGTGTAGCGAAGACCGGCGCCGCCGGCGACTCACGCACGGTGGCGCACCCTCGGCAACCCGCGCACCACCATCCGCACCTGGATCAGGTACAGCACGGCCGACCACAGGTACATGCCGATCCCCCAGATGACGAAACCCCACCCGATTGCGCCAATCACCCTGCTCCACAACGCATCCCACTGACCCAGCAGCACCAGCGGGAGTCCTGACATCAGTGCGAAGGTGGCAGCCTTGCCGATGTAGGTGACCGGCAGCGCGTCCAGTCCACGGGCGCGTAGGACCGGAAGGGTGGCCGCCAGCACGAGGTCGCGGCCGAGCAGGATTCCCACCACCCACCACGGCAGTACGCCGGCGAACGCCAGTCCGATCGGGACGGTCACCATGTAGATCCGGTCGACCAGGGGGTCGAGCAACTCCCCCAGCCGCGATGACTGATTGGGCACCAGACGGGCGATCTTGCCGTCGGCCCAGTCCGAGGTGCCGCTGAACATCAGGATGGCGGTGGCCGGTCCCCAGGCGTGCCGCGCGAGCAGCAGGTAGAGGAACACCGGCAGCAGAGCCAGCCGGATGAAGCTGAGGATGTTCGGGATGGTCCACACCCGGCTCTCCATGGTGTTGAACCTAACCTGTGACTAGCGGAACACCCCGGGCAGACTCAACGCCGAGAGTGTGTCGTCGCGGAGCGGGTTGTCGTGGACCATGTAGGTCCACGTCGAGGTCGGCCGCGCCAGCTTGGACAGGTCCAGGCCGGGTTCCTCGGACAGCACGTTGGCCGTCTCGAAGGTCTGCTGGGACGCCTCGATGGCATCGGCGGCCAGGTTCGTGAAGGCGTCGACCGCCAACCGGTGGAACTCGTCGAGCGGGTTCTGCCGGCCCAATGCGCGCAGGTGGATGCTCTCCCGGATGTCGGAGAGGTAGGCCAGGTGATCGGCCCAGCCCCGGTCGAGGTGGAAGAGCATGATCTTGCGGCAGATACGCTCGAGGTCGTCCTCGGAAACGCTCTCCGCCAGTTCGTCGTAGCGCTCCGGTGAGAGTTCGCGGAGCTCCTCGCGGGCGGCGGGCGTGCTCAGCAGGGTGTTGCGCCGCTCCACGATGATCGTCCGCTGCTGGGCGATCAACTGGTTGTAGCGCCAGGTGTTGGCGTGCACGTCGAGTAGCCGGCCCTCGGCCACCCGCTGGGCGTGGTCGATGAGTTCGCCGGCCTTGGGGCTGGTGATCAGCCCGGTCTCGTCGCATTCCATCGGCAGCTTGGTTGATTCGAGGTGGGCGGCGACGACGTCGTCCTCCCAACTGGAGAAGAAGATCGTGGAGCCCGGATCGCCCTGCCGGCCGGCGCGACCGCGCAACTGGTTGTCCAGCCGTTCGGTGCGGTGCCGACCGGTGCCGATCACGTGCAGACCACCGAGGTCGGCCACCTTGGCATGGTCGGCCTCATCGGAGCCGCCGAGGCGGATGTCGGTGCCGCGCCCGGCCATCTGGGTCGAGACGGTGACCACGCCGAGCTTGCCCGCCTCGGCGATGACGGCCGCCTCCTCCTCGTCGTTCTTGGCGTTGAGCACCACCGCGGGCACCCCGCGGCGGACCAGCCGGGAGTGCAGGTCCTCGGACTCGGCCACGTCGTGGGTGCCGACCAGGATCGGCTGCCCGGTGGCATGCACCTCGATGATGTGGTCGATGATGCCGTCGTTCTTGGCCGCGGCGTTGATGTAGACCCGGTCCGCCTCGTCCACCCGGATGTTGGGGGCGTTGGACGGGATGGGCGAGACGCCGAGCTTGTAGAACTGGCGCAACTGCTCACCGGCGGCCAGCGCGGTGCCGGTCATCCCGCACACCGTCGGGTACCGGTTGATCAGGGCCTGCACCGTGATGGTGTCGAGCACCTCACCGGTCTCGGTGGTCTCGATGCCCTCCTTGGCCTCCACCGCCGCCTGCAGACCGTCGGGCCAGCGCTGCAGGGTGGCGATCCGCCCGCGGGAGGCGTTGATGAGCTGCACCGCCCCGTCGCGGACGATGTAGTGCACGTCGCGCTGCAACAGCACGTGGGCGTGCAGGGCGATGTTGACCTCGGTCAGCGTGGTGGTGACGTTCTCCTCGGAGTACAGGTCGATGCCGCCGAGCGCCTTCTCCAGCCGCTGGGCGCCGGCCTCGGTGAGGTGGACGTTGCGGCTGTCGTCGTCGGTGGCGAAGTACTGATCGGCCTCGGCCAGGCCTGCGCTGTCGGCGACGAGTTCGCCGACCAGGCGGACGATTTCGAGCTTCGGGGTCTCGCGGTGGGTGGTGCCGGCCAGCACCAGCGGAACCAGTGCCTCGTCGACCAGCACCGAGTCGGCCTCGTCGATCAGCGCCACGTCGGGGTTGGGCGACACCAGGTCCTCGACGTCGATGACCAGCTGGTCACGCAGCACGTCGAAGCCGATCTCGTTGACCGAGGCGTAGGTGACGTTGCACCGGTAGGCGGCGCGGCGTTCCTCGCGGGTCGAGTCCGCGGTGATCCAGCCGACGGTCAGTCCCATCGCCTCGATCACCGGGCCCATCCATTCCGCGTCACGGCGGGCCAGGTAGTCGTTGATGGTCACGACATGGACGTTGCGGCCGGCCAGCGCATACCCGGCGGCGGCGATCGCGCCGGAGAGCGTCTTGCCCTCACCGGTGGCCATCTCGACCACGTCGCCGGCCATCATCCGCAGCGCGCCGAGCAACTGGACGTCGAAGGGACGCAGCCCGATGGCCCGCTCGGAGGCCTCCCGGGCGATGGCGAGGAACTGCGGCATGTCGGGCGAGTCGGCGAGCTTGTCCAGGTTCAGCAACTGGGCGGCATCGGCGAGTTGCTCATCGTCGAGACCCCTGGCCTTGTCGTCGAACTCGGCCGACTTGTTCACCTCGGTCATCGACTGCGCTTTGACCTTTTCGGTGCTCGCGCCCAGCAGCCGCCAGAACCCCCGGCTCAGCCGGTTCTGGCCGGATCCGGTCTTCTTTGAACTCTTCGCCACGCGGTCAACGGTACCGGCGGGGCCGACGAACCCGGTTCAGGCCGGGTTCTGCGGTAGCTTCGCCGGGGAGATCCCCGCCGGGAGGAGAACGCGTTGGAGCCTTACGTACCGTCAATGGACTGGGGCAGTGAGCTGGTCCCGTCGCTGATCTGGATCCTGCGCGCCTGGGCGATCGCGGCGGTGATGACCGTGATCGTGCTCGTCCTGCTGTCGCGCCTCACCGTCTGGGGCCGGCAGTACTGGCGGGTCACCGGCGACTACTTCAAGGGCCGCGAGTCGGTCAAGGTCTGGATCTGGCTGGCCGTCCTACTGCTCTCGGTGATGATCTCGGTCCGGATCAGCGTGCTGTTGAGCTATTTCAGCAATGACCTCTACACCGCACTGCAGAAGGCCTTCGAGGCGTACGCCGCCCACGAGTCCGAGATTCAGGCCGAGGCGATTCACGGATTCTGGTTCGCACTCGTCATCTTCGCGATCCTGGCGACCATCTACATCACCCAGGTGATGCTCGACATCTACCTCACCCAGCGCTTCATCATCCGCTGGCGCACCTGGCTCACCGACCGCCTGACCGGCGACTGGCTCAGCGACCACGCCTACTACCGCAGCCGGTTCACCGACTCCAACACCGATAACCCCGATCAGCGCATCCAGCAGGACGTCGACGTGTTCACCACCGGTGCCGGCGCGTCCCCCAACACCCCGACGGTCGGCACCGGTTCGATGTTGGTGTTCGGCGCCATCTCGTCGGTGTCCACCGTGGTGGCGTTCGTCCCGATCCTGTGGCGGTTATCCGGTCCGGTCACGGTGTTCGGCTTCACCCTCGACCGCGCCCTGTTCTGGGTGGCCTTCGCGTACGTGATCATCGCGTCGGCGGTGGCCTTCTGGATCGGCAAGCCGCTGATCCGGCTCAGCTTCCGCAACGAGCTGACCAACGCCGCCTTCCGTTACGCGCTGGTCCGCCTTCGTGACGCCGCCGAGGCGGTCGGCTTCTACCGGGGCGAGAAGACCGAGCGCGGACTGCTCAAGAAGCGGTACGACACGATCATCACCAACTACCGAGGGTTCGTCCGCCGCACCCTCGGGTTCACCGGCTGGAACCTGGCGATGAGCCAGATCATCGTGCCGCTGCCGCTGATCGTGCAGGCGCCCCGGCTGTTCAGAGGAGAGATGGACTTCGGCGACGTGACGCAGTCCTCCAGCGCCTTCTCCAACGTCAACGACTCGCTGTCCTTCTTCCGCAACGCCTACGACCAGTTCGCCGCCTATCGCGCGGTGATCATCCGTCTGCACGGACTGGTCGAGGCCAACCAGTTGGCCCGCGAGATGCCGAGCCTGGAGACGGTGGCCAGCGCCGACGGATCGGTGCAACTCGATCGGGTCGAGGTGCGCTCACCGTCGGGCAGTCAACTGGTGGATCCGCTGGATCTGCGACTGGAGCCGGGTGACGCCCTGGTGGTGACCGGCCGGTCCGGGTCCGGCAAGACCACACTGCTGCGCAGCATCGCCCAGATGTGGCCCTACACCTCCGGCACGGTGCGCCGGCCGGTCGACGGACACCAGACCATGTTCCTGTCCCAGATGCCCTACGTACCGCTGGGCGATCTGCGCACCGTGGTGTCCTATCCGGCCGAGTCCGGTGCCGTCTCCGACGAGGAGATCCAGAGCGTGTTGACGAAAGTCGCTCTGCCTCATCTGACTTCGCGTCTCAATGAGGAGGAGGACTGGGCCAAGGTGCTCTCCCCTGGTGAGCAGCAACGGGTGGCGTTCGCCCGCATCCTGCTCACCAAGCCCAAGGCGGTATTCCTCGACGAGGCCACCTCCGCCCTGGACGAGGGCTTGGAGTTCACCGTCTACGACCTGGTCCGCACGGAGTTGCCGGACACCATCCTGGTCAGCGTCAGCCACCGGCCGTCCGTTGAACAGCATCACGACCGGCACCTGGAACTGCGTGGCGAAGGCGAGTGGCACCTCGGCCCGGTCGAGGGAGGCCCGATCGAGGGCGGCCGGATCCAGGGCGGGGAGCCGGTTCCGGTCTGATCATGGAGCCCTACAAGCCGTCCCTGGACTGGGCAGGAGAGATCCCGCACTCACTGCTGTGGGCGGCCAAGGCGTGGGCGATCACGGCAGTCGTCGCCGTCATCGTCCTCATGCTGCTGACCCGCTACACCACCTGGGGGCGCCAGTTCTGGAGGGTCACCGGCGACTATTTCCGCGGTCGCAGCAGCCTGCGGGTCTGGGCCTGGCTGGGCGTGCTGCTGTTCTCGACGCTGATCGCGGTGCGACTCAACGTGCTGCTGAGCTACCAGAGCAATGACCTGTACTCGTCGCTTCAGGTCGCCTTCGAGGGCGCCGGCGGCGGTGATCAGGCGGTCCGCGACTCCGGTGTGCACGGCTTCTGGATGGCGATCCTCACTTTCGCGCTGATCGCCACGGTCTACGTCAGCCGCGAGCTGATCGACATCTATCTGACTCAGCGCTTCATCATCCGCTGGCGAGTGTGGCTGACGGACCGGCTCAGCGCCGACTGGGTCGACCAGGAGTCGTTCTACCGGGGCCGGTTCCTCGACCATCCGATCGACAACCCCGATCAGCGCATCCAGCTCGACATCGACGCGTTCACCGCCTGCACGGGCACCGGGCCCAACACGCCGACGGCCGGGACGACGACCACACTGCTGTTCGGCGCCATCAACGCGATGGTCTCGGTGGTCGCCTTCACGCCCATCCTGTGGAACCTGTCCGGGCAGCTGAGCTTCTTCGGCGTGACGGTCGAACACGCGCTGTTCTGGATCGCGCTGATCTACGTGTTCGCCACCACCGTGGTCGCGTTCTGGATCGGCCGGCCACTGATCCGTTTCAGCTTCCGCAACGAACTCACCAACGCCGCCTTCCGCTACGCCCTGGTGAGAATGCGCGACGCCGCCGAGTCGATCAGCTTCTACCGAGGCGAAGGCGCCGAGAAGTCCATCCTGCGGACACGTTTCGCGGCGATCATCTCGAACTACCGCGGGTACGTCGCCCGCACGCTGGCCCTACTGGGTTGGAATCAGTCGATCAACCAGATCATCAACCCACTGCCCCTTGCCATTCAGGCTCCGCGGCTGTTCGCCGGCCAGATCACGTTCGGCGACGTTACCCAGTCTGCGACAGCATTCTTCAACGTTCACGACTCGCTGTCGTTCTTCCGCGCGGTGTACGACTCGTTCGCGGCCTACCGGGCCACGATCATCCGTCTCGAAGGACTGGTCGATTCCAATGAAAGGGCCAGAGCGCTGCCGCGGTTGCACGCCGAGGAGAGTCCCGACGGGTCAATCGAGTTGCGGGACTTGGAGGTTCGCAATCCCGACGGCGAGGTGCTGCTGCATGGACTGAATCTGCGCCTGGAACCCGGCGACTCGCTGGTGATCACGGGACCGTCGGGATGCGGGCGCACCACGCTGCTGCGCAGCATCGCCCGGTTGTGGCCCTATTCCAGCGGAACGATGCTGCGCCCCGATGGTGACGGCGACGCGATGTTCCTGTCGCAGGTGCCTTATCTGCCACTGGGCGATCTGCGTGCCGTGCTGTCCTACCCCAGCAGGGAATGCACCATCGACGACGACGAGTTGCGCGCCGCGCTGGATGCCGTGTCACTCGGCCATCTCTGCGGCCGGCTCAACGAGGCGCCGGACTGGTCCAAGGAGCTGTCGCCGGGCGAGCAGCAACGCATCGCGTTCGCGCGGGTGCTGCTGCAGAAGCCGTCGGTGATCTTCCTCGATGAGTCGACCTCGGCGATCGACGAGGGACAGGAGTTTTCCATCTACCGGCTGCTGCGCACCCGCCTGCCGAACAGCATCATCGTCTCCGTCACCCACCGCGGCACGGTCAAACAGCATCACGAGCATCATCTGCAGCTGCGCGGTGACGGCACCTGGGAGTTGGACCGCACCGCCGAACCTGTCGAGGCCTGACGGGCGGGCGCTAGTGAACTGCGGCGTGCCGGCCCGCACGCCGGCCGAAGAAGGATCCCGAACCCAGTTGCGTCCCACTGGAATAGCCCTTGCCGTCCTGGGCGATGTTCGAGGCCGTCGCACCGGCCGCGTACAGCCCGGGAATGGCTGTGCCGTCGCCGCGCAGCACCCGGCCGTCGACGTCGGTGGCCAGACCACCGACGGTGAAGCCGGAGTACATCGCCTTACCGAGTGACAGGTCGAACGCCGCCCAGGGGCCTTTGTCCTGGGGGGCAAGGAATTCCGGCTGCTTGTGAAAGTCGGGGTCCTCGCCCTTGGCGGCGAACTCGTTGTAGCGGTTCAGCGTGGCGACCAGATTGCCCTTCGGAATGCCCAGCGACGCCTCCATCTCCTCGACCGTCTCCCACCCGTCGATGAAGGTGATCAGTGGGAAGGCCGGGCGTTGCAGGTGATCCTCGTCGACGATCAGGAAGGCGGCGCTGTCCGGTTGATCCATCACGAAACCCGCTGTGCGGGAATGGTATGAATCCTCGGTGACGAACCGCTGACCGAGCTTGTTGACGATGATGCCGGTCAACAGAATCGACGGCGGGTAGACCGGCGCGGTGATGAAGGCCTGGTCCATGTGCTTGGTGGCCGCGCCGGCCGAGACTCCCATCCGGATGCCCAGACCGTCGTCGTAACTGTTGCCCAGCACGAACGGCTTCTCGGCGAGCTTGGGGGTGTAGCGGGCCACCATGTCCTTGTTCATCACGAACCCGCCGGCGGCGAGCACCACCGCGCCGGCCCGGATGGTGCCGGTCTCAGCGAAGCGCCGCCAGGCCACCCCGACCACTGCCCCGTCATCGAGCACGAGGTTGGTCGCACCGGTCTCGTAGCGGATCTGCACGCCGAGGTCGGCGGCCCGCTTGAGCAGCAGGTCGATCACCATCTTCGCGCCCTGGGTGTCACCGGGCACCGGAACCTTGTGTCCGCGCGGAGCCGGGGTGGCCATGTCCTGGAAGGGCCACACCTTCTCGTTCCCGGTGTACATCAGCCCCTCGGTATTGGGCTGGATCACCGCCTTCTCCGGGTAGTAGCTGCGCTCGAATCCGATACCCAGGTCCTCAAGCCAGTTGAAATGCTCGACGCTGCCCTCGCAATAGGCGCGGATCTTGTCGTGCTCGGGCTCCCGGGACATCGCGACGAGGTACTTGTACATCTCCTCGGCACTGTCCGGATGCCCGGTCGCCTGCTGCACGGCGGTCCCACCGCCGAGATAGAAATGGCCGCCGGCCATCGCCGTCGTGCCGCCGGCCGCGGCGGCGCGTTCCAGGACCAGCACCCGGGCACCGGCGGCCGCCGCACTCACCGCCGCACAGCCGCCGGCGATCCCGAAACCGACGACCACCACGTCGACGTCATCGGACCAGTCGGTCACGGTGGATGCGTCAACGGTGTCGGGAATGTCCAGCCCACTCATGGCCAGAGACTATCGTCGGGACGGGCGAATTCCTAGAACGTGTTCTAGTTCTTGGCGGCGACGTTGACGATCGCCATGCCGGTGTCGGCCAGCAGCTGCTGACCGGTGGCCTGCCAGGAGACGGCCGCGGGCAGTGCGCCCCAGGTGCTGTTGAACAGGCCGACCATGATGGCCTTGCCGTTGGCGGTCGGGGTGTAGACCGGACCGCCGGAATCACCCTTCTGGCTGACCACGCCGTTCTCCATGGTGAACCAGCCGTTGTTGACCCGCTCGATGGTGCCGCAGCTCTCGCCGGTGACGACGCCGAAGTGGCAGACCTGCTGGCCGACGGCCAGCGGCGCGATGCCGTCGGCCAGCAGCGTCCGGCCGCCGGGAAGGATGCTGTTGATCGTGACGTCGGAGGCCAGGCTGATGGTCTCGTAATCGGAGATGACCTGGTCGGTGCGGACGACGGTGCCGTCCGGGGTGTTGTCCTTGGCCGCGGTCACGACGCCGATGAACCGGCCGTTGCGGTCGGTGACCGGGCCGCTGGCGTTGCAGTGGCCGGCCGAGAAGGCGATCCGGGCAACCGGATCGACGAAGCCGAGGGTGCACATGACGCCGCTCTGGCGGATCTCCATGCCGGGCGAGACCACCGGTCCGGCGTCGGCGGAAGCGATCGGTGCCAGCGCAGCGGAAACGACGGCGGCAGAGATAACGAGGGCGGCGGGGATCAGGCCGGCTCCGGCCGCTGCGGCGAGAACGACGTTTCGCAGAAAACAGGCCACCATACACCTCGATCGGTCGGCGGCCCGATAACGACGCGGCCGCAATAACGTGTCGAGGTGTGTATCGGTGTCGCTGCTGAAGCGTTACACACCCGTTATTGCGGCCGCGCCGTCGGTGCTTTGTCCCTGATCAGGAGTTATCCGCGATCAGGGGGCTATCCCTGATCAGGGGATATTGATGACCTGACCGACCTCGATGTGATCGGGGTTGGCGATGCCGTTGTGCTGGGCCAGCTCGGTGTAGCGGTTGCCGTCGCCCAGGTACTCCTTGGCGATGTTGAACAGCGTGTCACCGGCGACCACGGTGTGCGTCCGGACCTCGACGGCGACCGGAGCCACCTCGATGACCTCGACCTTCTCGGCCGGCGGCGGAGCGTCGGTCTCGGTACGCGAGTTCCACGCGGCGCCGTCGGCGGCGTAGAGCACGACATTGCGGTCGTCCTGCACGACGAGCTTGACGTCCTTCTTGCCCTTGGTGTCGGTGTGCCAGATCGGCTTGTCACCGGCGTACAGCACGAAGTTGCCGTCCCCCTGGACCTCGGCGCGATCGCCGCCCTGCCCGTTGGTGCCGGTCGCCCATACGGACTCGCCGCGCGCGGCCAGGACCAGATTGCCGTCCTCCTGCAGGGTCAGGGTGTACGCCCCGTTGTTCGAGGTGAGCGAGTCGCCCTTCCCCAGCTTCTGTCCTGCGGTGAGTGTGTCTCCCACGACTTGTGTTACCTCCTGTAGGGCCGCCGTCTACTCGGCGGACGACCGCGAGCCTACTGGAAAAATCTGCACCGAAGCTGTGCGGGGGCAAACACTTCCTCAGGAATCGAAGCCCAGTCCCAGCCGGTCCAGGGTGCGCAGCAGGATGTTGCGCTTTCCGGCGTTGTGATCAGCGCGATCCAATGACCACCGGGTGGCCTGGATGCCGGCGCTGGCGATCGGTTCGGGCGGGAACGGCAGGGGCTTCGAGCGAACCATCTCAAGTTCGGTGCGTTCGGTCGGCCGCCCGTCGAGCAGGTCCAGGCAGACGTCGGCGGCGAACCGGGTGGCTCCGACGCCCAACCCGGTGAATCCGTTGACGTAGGCGATCCGGCCGCGGGCGGCTCGGCCCCAGTGCGCGCAGAACCGGGTGTTGGTGTCGATCGGCCCGGCCCAGCGATGGCCGAACCGGACGTCCTCGAGTTGAGGGAAGGTGATGAAGAAGTGCGCCGCCAGCTTCCGGAACGAATCCGGCCGGTCCTCATAGCGGGAATCGACGCGTCGTCCGTAGTGGTACATCGCGTCGTAACCGCCCCACAGGATCCGGTTGTCCTTGGACAGCCGGTAGTAGTGGAACTGGTTTCCCGGATCGGTCATCCCCTGCCGATCCCGCCAGCCCACCCGGGCCAGTTGTTCCGCGGTCAGCGGTTCGGTGCCCAGCACGTGGTCGTAGACCGGAATGGTGTGCAGCCGGTTGCGCCGCAACAGGCTCGGAAAGACGTTGGTGGCCAACACGGCCCGCTTCGCGGCGATGGTCCCGGACCCGGTGGTGACCGTCACCCCGTGCGAGTCCCAGTCGATCGCGGTGGCGGCGGTGTGCTCATAGATCTGCACACCGTTCTCGGCGCATACCCGCCCCAGTTCGACCACCAGTCGGGCCGGGTCGACGATCGCGCAACTCTCCGACGAGAACAGTCCCGCCAGATAGGTCGGTGAGTCCACCTCTGCGCGCACGGCGGTCTGATCCAGGAACCGGCCCTCGCCGGCCTGCGCCGCATCCCGCAGCCACGGCACCTGATGGGGTTCGACGGCGACGGTCAGCATGCCGGTGCGTTCCCAGTCCACCTTCATGCCGTAGGTCGCGATGTCGGACTCCATGCCGGCCAGGTTGATCGCGCCGAGGCGCTCCAGTTCGTCGAATTCATCCGGCCAGCGGGACTTCCCGTTCTCCGCACCGTGGGTGAGGCTGGCGTCGACAAACCCTCCGTTGCGTCCGGATGCCGCCCAGCCGAGCTGTTCGGCTTCGATCAGCACGATCCGCGATCCGGAGTAACGCTGCGCGGCGTGCAGTGCTGTCCACAGCCCGGTGTAGCCGCCGCCGACGACCAGTAGGTCGCAGTCCGTCGACCCAGGCAGTCGGGGGTATTCGGGGCGCGGCCCGAGGCTGGCCGGGTCGAGCCACATCGACCCGAACACCGCCGCCGCCAGCGAACGTTCGATCAGGCGGGGGTCGACATCACGATCGAAGACGGTGCGCATTCCTGCATGGTGCCACGGCACCACACCCGGCTCGGTGCCACGGCACCACACCCGGCTCGGTGCCACGGCACCACACCCGGCTCGGTGCCACGGCACCACACCCGGCTCGGTGCCACGGCACCACGGGTCACTTCGCGAAGCGGGCGAGGATCGGACCGACGATGGCCAACAGGAAAACGTACGGGGTGGCCACCGCCGCCAGCGGCCCGACGCCGGCCCCCACCAGACCGATGATGACCAGGGAGAACTCCCCGCGAGCAATCAGCGCGGTCCCGGCCCGGAGCTGCCCGCGCCGTGCTGCTCCCTCACGCCGGGCCGCGTAGATACCGGTGAGCACCTTGGTCACCGCCGTCACCGCCGCCAGGGCCAGCGCCACCGGCAGTTTGGGCAGCAGATCGGCCGGGGCCACCGCGAAGCCGATCGCCAGGAAGAACGCCGCCGCGAACAGGTCGCGCAGCGGCGCCAGCACGGTACGGGCCCGGTCGGCGGTCTTGCCGGTCAGCGTCAGTCCGACCAGGAAAGCCCCGACCGCGGCCGAGGCGCGCAGTTCCTCGGCGACCGCGGCGACGATCAGGGTCAGTCCCAGAATGCGCAGCAGTAGTTGCTCGTCCTCGGGGTGGGACAGCACCCGGCCGACGTGATCGCCCCAGCGGTAGGAGATCAGGAATGCCAGCCCGAGGGCGCCCAGTGAAACACCCATCCACAGCATCGCCTCACCGGCGCTGCCGCCGGCGGCGAGCACCGTCAGCAGCGGCAGGTAGACGGCCATCGAGAAGTCCTCGAGCACCAGTACCGACAGCACCGCCGGAGTCTCCCGGTTGCCGAGCCGGCCCAGGTCCCCGAGCAGGCGGGCGATGATGCCCGACGACGAGATGTAGGTGACGCCGGCCATCGCGAGAATGCCCGCACCGTCGAATCCGAGCAACCAACCGGCCACCGCGCCGGGGATCCCGTTGAGCAGCAGATCCACCGCGGCGGACGGGAGATGCCGCCGCAGGCTCGCGGTGAATTCGACGACCGAGAACTCCAGTCCGAGGGTGAGCAGCAGCAGCACCACGCCGATGGACGCACCGGTGGAGACGAAGTCGGCGGCATCGGGCACCGGCGCGATACCGCCGTTACCGAGGAACAACCCGGCCAATAGGTACAGCGGGATCGGCGAGAGGCCGAAGCGGCGGGCTGCCGAACCGAGGACGGTCAGTGTCAGCAGGATCAGGCCGAGTTCGAGCAGCAGTGACGCCGAGACCGCCACCGGCTCAGCCCTGGTCGACGAGGCTGCGCACCGCATCGATGCCGTCGTCGGTGCCGATGACCACCAGGACGTCGTGCGCCCGCAACTGTTCGTCGGGCCCCGGCGAGGCCAGCACCTGCTCGCCGCGGACGACAGCCACGATCGAGGCGCCGGTGCGGGTGCGCGCCCGGGTCTCGCCGAGTGGCCTTCCGGCGTAAGGGGATTCGGCCGGGACCGGAATCTGACCCGAATGCAGGCCCGGGATCTCCTTGGTCAGATCGGCGTAGCTCTCCACCATCCGCGGCGCACCCAGGATCTGGGCGAGCGCCTCGGCCTCCTGTGCGGTCAGCCGGAACACCCGCCGGCCCCGGTCGGGATCGGCGCCGGCGTAGACGAAGACCTCGAATTCACCGCCGCGCTGGGCGATCACCCCGATGCGGTCACCGTCGGCGTTGTTGAATTCGTAGCGCAATCCCACCCCGGGCAGCCGGGTCTCGCGGATGTCCATGACCGCTATCCTGCCGTGCGGACGGGCGCCGCCTCACCGGTACCGGCAGGCTCCCAGCCGGGCGGGCCGAAGATGTAGCCGAGTTTGTCGCGCCATCGGGACGCCGACCGGACGTCGCGCGCGATCGCCACGTACTCGAAGGTCTCCAGCTTCCAGATGTTGAAGGTGTCGACCGGTTTGGTCAGGCCGTAGTGCGGCCGAAACATCTCGGGCTGGAAACTGCCGAACAGCCGGTCCCAGATGATCAGGATGCCGCCGTAGTTCTTGTCGAGGTAGACCTGATCCATGCCGTGATGCACCCGGTGATGCGAGGGGGTGTTGAACACGAACTCGATCGGACCAGGCAGCCGGTCGATGCGTTCGGTGTGGATCCAGAACTGATAGATCAGGCTCACCGAGAAACTGGTGAACACCATCCACGGGGGCACCCCGAGCATCGGCAGGGGCGCCCAGAACAGCAGTTCACCGCTGTTGTTCCACTTCTGCCGCAGCGCGGTGGCGAAGTTGAAGTAGCGGCTGGAGTGGTGGGCCTGATGGGCCGCCCACACGATCCGGACCCGGTGGGCGACCCGGTGATAGAAGTAGAACAGCAGGTCCACCCCGACCAGGGCGATCACCCAGGTGTACCAGTCCCGCGCCGAGAGGTGCCAGGGCGCGACGTAGGCGTACAGCGCCGCGTAACCGATAAGCCCGAGGAACTTCCAGAAACCCATCGTCGCGACCGACACCAGGCCCATGGACACCGAGGCGCGGGCGTCGCGGGCGAAATAGGAGCCACGGGCGGGCCGCCCGGATTCGGCATCGACATCCTTTTTGAGCTTGCGCGCCGCGGTCCACTCGATGGTCAGCAGCAGCACGAAGAACGGCACCGCGAAGAGCACCGGATCCCGCATCGGCGGCGGCAGAACGGACAGCATGTCCGCGATTCGCTCCACCGGAGGAAGTCTAATGTGCTGGTGATGACCGAGGTTCGCGCGATGCATAGGTGGGCGCTGCTGCTGGGCGCCATCGCAACCGAAGTCACCGCCACCCTGTCGTTGCGCGCGTCACAGGACCACATGGCCTGGTTGCTACTGGTGACCGCCGGCTACGGGGCGTCCTTCGCGCTGCTCACCGGCGTGCTGCGCGCCGGCATGCCGGTGGGTGTGGCCTACGGCATCTGGGGCGCGCTGGGCACCGCGATCACCGCCGTCGCGGCTGCCGTGATCTTCGGCGACCCCTTCACTGTGCCGATCGTGGCCGGGATCGTCCTGATCATCGCCGGGGTGCTGCTGGTCGAGTTCGGCTCTCACCGGGCAGAACAGGCATGAACAGTTGGCTGGCACTGTTCGCCGGGATCGTCGTCGAGGTGTTCTCCACCCTCGGGTTGCGCGCCTCGGACGGGTTCCGGGACAAACGCTGGATCGCACCGGTGCTGCTGGGGTACGTCGGGTCGTTCAGCCTGATCTGGCTTTCCCTGCACCTGGGCATGCCGGTCGGGATCGCCTACGGCGTGTGGTCGGCGTGCGGGGTGGCCCTGGTGGCGCTGCTGGCCCGGGTGATCTTCGGCGAGCGCCTCACCCCGCTGATGCTGGCCGGCATCGGCCTGATCATCGCCGGAGTGCTGGTCATCGAACTCTCCGGCGCCGCCTGACTCCGATAACCGGCGGCACCGCCGCCCGTCGAGCAAGATGGCACCCATGACAGCACCGTCGTTGCGCACCTTGGCTGAACGCATGGGCGTGGCCGCCGCCTATCACGACTGGGCCGGCAACTTCGTGACGGTCGACGACGCGACGATCACCGCGGTGCTTGCCGCGCTCGGAGTGCGCGCCGAAACCGAAGAAGACTGTGCCGCAGCACATCTCGAGCAGGACAGGCTGCACTGGTCCCGGCCTCTGCCGCCGACGGTGGTGGCCCGATCGGGCAGCGAGTGCCCGTTCTGGGTGCATGTCCCGCACGGAGCCCCTGCGCACGTCTGGATCCGGCTCGAGGACGGCACCGAGCACACCGGAATCCGTCAGGCCGAGAACTTCACCCCGCCCTTCGACCTCGACGGCGCGCTGGTGGGCGAGGCGACCTTCGTCCTGCCGGGTGACCTGCCACTGGGTTACCACCGGCTGCACCTGCGCTCCGGGGACCGGGAAGACGACGTACCGCTGATCGTCACCCCGTCCTGGCTGGGGCTGCCCGACCGGATGGGCGCCCGGCGCGGCTGGGGCCTGGCCACCCAGCTCTACAGCGTGCAGTCCGAGGGATCCTGGGGGGTCGGCGACCTGACCGATCTGACCGACCTGGCGGTGTGGGCCGGCTCCCGCCATCACGCCGACTTCGTCCTGGTGAACCCGCTGCATGCGGCCGCGCCGACCGCGCCGATGGAGCCCTCCCCGTACCTGCCGACCTCGCGACGCTTCGTCAGCCCGCTCTACCTGCGCGTCGAGGCGATCCCGGAGTTCGCCTTCCTGCCCAAGCGTGGCCGGGTTGCCAAGCTCCGCAAGGCGGTGCGGGCAGCCGAACGCAAATCGAAGATCATCGACCGGGACGGCGTCTGGGCCGCCAAACGCGCCGCGCTGAAACTGGTCTACCGGGTGCCCCGCGCCGACGGCCGGGAGTTGGCCTACCAGGCCTACCGGGAGCGGGAGGGGGCCGCACTCGACGACTTCGCCACCTGGTGCGCGCTGGCCGAGAAGCACGGCAGTGACTGGCGGCGCTGGCCGGTCGGGCTGCAGCACCCCGCCAGCATGGACGTCGCCGAGTTCGCCCAACAGCATCCGCGTGCGGTGGACTTCCACCGCTGGCTGCAGTGGCAACTCGACGAGCAACTCGCCGACGCCCAGTCCCGGGCCGTCCAGAACGGAATGGCGCTCGGGATCATGCATGACCTTGCGGTCGGCGTGCACCCGAGCGGAGCCGACGCCTGGGCGCTGCAGGAGGTGCTGGCGCTCGGGGTGACAGTCGGCGCCCCCCCGGACGAGTTCAACCAACTGGGCCAGGACTGGTCCCAACCCCCGTGGCGGCCGGATCAGCTGGAATCCCTTGGCTACCAACCGTTCCGGGCGCTGATCGGGGCGATCCTGCGGCATGCCGGCGGTGTGCGCATCGACCACATCATCGGGCTGTTCCGGCTGTGGTGGATCCCCGAGGGCGCTCCCCCGACCAAGGGCACCTATGTCCGCTACAACTTCGACGCCATGATCGGCATCATCGCCCTGGAGGCGCACCGGGCCGGTGCGGTGGTGGTCGGCGAGGATCTCGGCACCGTCGAACCGTGGGTGCGCGACTATCTGCGCGAGCGCGGACTGCTCGGCACCTCGATCCTGTGGTTCGAGGTCGACACCCTGGGCCGGGGTCCGCTGCAGGCGCAGTGGTGGCGGGAACTGTGCCTGTCGTCGGTGACCACCCATGATCTGCCGCCGACCGCGGGCTATCTGGCCGGTGATCACGTCCGGTTACGGGACGACCTGGGACTGCTGACCCGCCCGGTCGAGGAGGAACTCGCCGACGACCGGGCGGCGCGAGAGGCCTGGATGGCGGAGTTGCGCCGGGTCGGACTGCTCAGTCCCGACAGCGATGAGCAGGCCGCAGACTCCGCCGGCAATGAGGAGGAGATCATCACCGCCCTCTACCGGTACCTGGCCCGGACGCCCTCGCGACTGCTCGCACTGGCGCTGACCGACGCGGTCGGCGAGAAGCGCACCCAGAACCAGCCGGGCACCACCGACGAGTACCCGAACTGGCGGGTGCCACTGGCCGGGCCGGACGGGGCGCCGATGTCGCTGGAGGACGTCTTCACCGACCCGCGGGCACAGCGTCTCGCCGAGACACTGCGGGCCGCCACCCAACCGGACTGACATGCCCGCCCTGAGTGCCGGAGTGCTGCTGCACCGGGTTCACGACGACGGGCGTGCCGGCGCAGAGATCGAGGTTCTTATCGGCCATCCCGGCGGCCCGTACTGGGCACGCAAGGACGACGGCGCGTGGTCGGTCCCCAAGGGCGAGTACGACTCCGGCGACGATCCCTGGCAGTCCGCGAAACGTGAATTCCTCGAGGAACTCGGCCTTGCGGTGCCGACGGGTCAGCGCCGGGAACTGGGCACGGTCAAACAGCCGAGCGGCAAGTTGCTGACCGTCTTCGCGGTGGCCGCCGATCTCGACATCGGCGAGTTCCGCAGCAACACCTTCACACTGGAGTGGCCGAGAGGTTCGGGGCGCCTTCGCGAGTTCCCGGAGTTGGACCGGGTCACCTGGCTGCCGGTCGAGGAGGCACGGGTCAAAATCCTGAAGGGCCAGCAGGTGTTCCTGGACCGGCTGCTCGAGCAGACCGCTTAGCGGACGCCCTGTTCGGCCTCGGCTAGCGCTTCGCGCGCAGCCCTGCGACGCAACTCGATGGTGTCGCCGATCTGCCGGGCGAGCCGATGGTCCTGTTGGACAACGGTATTCATCGCTTCACGCGACACCGCCACGATGGTGGTGTCGGTCAGGGCGATCACCCCGGTGATCATCCTCTGACGGGTCAGCGAGGTCGCCCCGATGTAGTCGCCGACCTCCAACGCACCCAGCGAGAGTCGCCGGCCGTCCGCAGCGGTGACGAAGGTCCCGACCTCGCCCTCGGTGATGAAGCCGACCGCCTTCGGAACGCTGTTGACCGGCTGAATGATCTCGCCCTCGGCGAAAGGCAGCAGCCGGGCTCCGGCGAGCAGGGTCGCGGCGGCCTCCGGTCCCAGGCCCATGGTCGCGGCGATGCTCTGGATCCGCTCGGCGATGTAGGCGCCCTTCTCCTTGCGGCGGGACTTGACCGCGTCCAGGTGCAGACCGGCCCGCTGGGCGGCGTACCAGGCCCGATGAGCGAGCAGATTGGCGGTGCCGCCGTCGTCCCCCGGGGAGGCGATCGGCACCGTGACTCGGTAGGCGCCGGCCCCCACTGCGGTCACCGCGGCCGGCACTCCGGTGAGCTTGGCCGGCAGCGATTCCGCCACCGTCAACAGCGTCACCTTCACCTGGCCGGGTGGATCCTCGGGCGCGAACGTCAGAGTGGCCTTGGCCTTGAAGTACGGCGCGGTGGTACGGCTCAGATTGACGAAGGCGTCGCCGGCCAGGGCGGCGTTCGGGACGATCTGCACGCCGTTCTCGGTGTCGATGTGCACTGCCCGCCAGTTCACCTCGACCACGCGGCCCTTGCCGAATTTGGTGTCGAGCCAGTCGCCGATCCGGAACGGCTGTTCGAAGAGCAGCAGCAGACCCGAGATGACCGGGCCCACCGCGTTCTGCACGGCGAGGCCGATCACGATCGAGGTCACCCCGACGGCGGTGATCAGGCCACCGATGTTGGCGCCCCACACCCACGACAGCAGCAGGGCGATCCCGATGATGATCAGGATCAGCCGGCCGAGATCGACGAAGATTCCAGGTAGCCGGTCACGCCAACTGCCGGTGCGAGCCTCACCGAACAGCGCGGCATTGGCGCCGGACAGCAGCACCAGCATGATTAGGAAGCCGAACACGGTGGCGGCGATCTTCGCCCAGGTGGCGTGCACCCCGATCCGCTCTCCGTTGTTGAACTGGTCGATAAGCAGATAGACCGCCCCGGCGGGCAACAGCCAGTTGCGCAGCAGTGCAACCGGTTTGACATAGGCACTGTTGCGCCGGGTCAGGACACCCTGCAGTTCGTTCAGGATTAGCAGCGCCAGCGGCAGTCCGATGACGACCGCGAGCGCCGGCCAGAACCACGGCTGGTCCGTCAGGCCGGTCATACCGACTGCCGCGTTCCGACGTCGAGCCGCCAGACCTTCTCGATTCCGGCAGAACCGCTGATGCTGCCGGCCTCGGTGAACGGGTAGATGCCGACCACCGAGTCGTGCACGCGGTCACTGACGAAGATTCCGGCCGAATGCGTCGCCTCACGCACCCGGTGGGCCAAGTCGACCGCCTCGCCCCACAGCGCGTAGACGGTGGAGCGCTCGCCCACCAGACCGCTGGTGACCGGGCCGCTGTCGATACCCACACGCATCGACAGATGCGCACTGTGCTGATCGTTGAAGCGTTCCAGGATCTCGGTGAGTTCCTTGGCGAAGGCGATGGTTCGGCTGGCGTGGTCCACTCGTGGCACCACCAGGCCACAGGTGGCGAGTAGGCCGTTGTCCTGCATGCTGCGGACCCGCTCGACGCCGTGCCGTTCGGCGGCGCCGTCGAAGGCCTCGACCAGGGAGTTGAGCATCGTCACCGATTCGTCGGCGCTCAGCGTCCGCGTGATGTCGTCGAAGCCTACGAGTTGGGCGTATATGACTGACACGTCCCGGTGCTCGGTGCTGATCTTCTCCTCGCCGTCCCGGTAGCGGCGGGCCACCGGCTCGGGCATCAGGCTGGTGAGCAACTCGTCGTTCTCCCGGCGCTGTTCGTCGATGAGCTGCTGCTTGGTTTGAAGGCTTGTGCTCATATCGTTGAACGACGAAGCCAGTTCGCCGAATTCGTCGCGTGAGGTCACCGGCACCGTGATCCCCAGTTCGCCGCCGCTGACCCGTTGCACCGCGGCGACGAGATCCTTGACGGGACGGGTGAGGATCCGGCTGAACAGCAGCGCAAGCAGGCACACCACCAAGACGATCGCCCCGGTGGACAGGGCGATGTTGCGGGCGAATGCGTTGACCGGCGCCAACGCCTCAGACTTGTCGATCTTGGCGACGATCACCCAATCCAGACCGGGAATCTTCAACGGCGCGTAGGCGTTCAGCGTCGAAGGGCCGAGGTAGCTCGGCGCAGTCACGACGCCCGACTTGCCCATCAGCGCCTGGCTCACGGCTTCGGTGTCGACCCGCTGCAACAGAATGCTGTCGCCGGAGGCGACCTCACGCTGGGCGACATCCACCGGTGTGCCGTTGGCGACCACGTCGCGCTCGAAGCGCTCGGGGTCGACCAGCAGTTCGCGCGAGACCGAGCGCATCAGCTTGTCGCGTCCGGCCAGGTAGGTCTCGCCGGACTGGCCGAGCCCCTCTGCCTCCCACTGGCGGTTGCCGGTCATAATGGCGTTGATCTCCTCGGGGCGCAGCTGAAGGGCCAACGCCCCGTGGATGCCCTTCTCGTCACCGATGGGAGTGAGAACCCACGGTGTGGGCACGCCGTAGGCCGGTGCGTACGGCTCGAAATCGGCGACGATCACCTCGTCGACAGAGGTGGCCTGCATCGCCTGGCGATAGGCGTCGGCCAGTTTGCTGGTCCGGTACGGACCGGTCAGGACGTTCGCACCGAGATCGACGCCCTTGGCCACTGTGTAGACCATGGTGCCGTTGGTGTCGATGAGCATGACGTCGTCGAATCCGAACCGCTCGGCGAAGTCGGCGAAGAATCCCTGATACCGCGCGTTGTGCGCAGACCACTGGCTCAGATCGCCCGCCGTCCGAACCTTCATCGCCGCGTCGAAGTCGCCATTGGCCGGCACGGTGTAGAGCGCCTGAAGATAGGTCTGTGCATTGGAGGTCGGCGCGAACAAGGTGGGATCGGCCTTCTCGCCGCTGCGCTTCTCCAATTCGGCGCCGAACACCGTCGAGTAGTACTTGGAGACGGCGGCGGGTGCTCCCGGTGGCAATGGAACCTTCTGCAGTTCATTGAAGGCGGTGCTGAAATCCTGCATGGCAGTGATCGTCGAGGAACTGTGGGTGAGGATCGCGGCAGAATCGGTGATGCTCTTCAGGCCGTCGGTGATCTCCCGCGCGCGGGATTCGCGCAACTGGGTCAGCCGCTGATACTCCGCGGCTCGCAGCGAATTGGTTCCAGACAGGTACCCGATGGCGCCGGCGATGAGCACCGACAGCACGCTGACCGCCAGCAGCATGATCAGCAGCTTGGATTGAAAGCCCAACGAGCGCAGGCCTCGCGCAGGCGCGAATCGGACCACGGGCGTTCCCCCACATCTCAGGCGTCACAGCTGAATGGCCGGATCGTAGCGTAGGTCGCAGACCCCCTGATCCGCCCCCGAACACCAGTAACATCACAGCCGTGACGGCGCACGAGACCCCGCTGTGGTTGTTCGCCGACCAGCTCGGCCCGCGCATGTACGGCGGCGAGCATGCGAACCGCCCGGTCCTGCTCATCGAGGCCGACTCCGCGTTGCGCCGCCGGCCGTTCCATCGCCAGAAGCTGCACCTGGTGCTCTCGGCACTGAGGCACGCCGAGCGGGACCTCGGTGACCGGGCCACCCGGGTCCGAGCCGGCACCTATACCGAGGCTCTGCGCGCCTACGGCCGTCCGGTGCTCGTTCACGAACCGACGTCGTTCGCCGCCGAACAGTTCGTTCATCGGCTCCGGGCCGACGGGCTGGTGGCCGAGGTCCTGCCCACCCCGGCCTTCGCCCTTTCGCGCATCGAGTTCGGCGCGTGGGCCGGTGACCGCACCCGGTTCCGGCTCGAGGACTTCTATCGCGAGCAGCGCCGTCGGTTCGGCGTACTGATGGACGGTGACCAGCCGGTGGGCGGGAAGTGGAACTTCGACGCCGACAACCGGGAGCCACCCCCGAAAGGGCAGCCGGCCCTCGACATCACCCCGCCCCTGCTGCCCACCGAGGACGACATCGACGAGTGCGTGCGCCGCGATCTGGATCAGATGGATGTGCCCACCGTCGGCGTGGACGGACCCCGGCTGTTCGCCGTCACTCCGGCCGAGGCGGCCTCCGTGCTGAGCCAGTTCATCGCCCAGCGGCTGGGACTGTTCGGCCGCTACGAGGACGCCATGATGAGCGCGGATTGGGCGATGGCGCACTCGCTGCTGTCCGTGCCGCTGAATCTGGGCGTACTGCATCCCCTCGACGTGGTGCATGCCGCCGAGCAGGCGTATCGGGACGGTTCGGCTCCGCTGTCCGCCGTGGAGGGGTTCATCCGCCAGATCCTGGGCTGGCGCGAGTACGTCTGGCAGCTGTACTGGCACTTCGGGCCGCATTACCGGGACAACAATGCGCTGGAGGCGCACACCCCGCTGCCGGACTGGTGGAGCGACCTGGACGCCGGGGCGGTCGACGCCGAATGCCTGCGCCAGGCCCTGGCCGGGGTCCGTGACCGGGGCTGGGTCCACCACATCCAACGGCTGATGGTGCTGGGCAACCATGCCCTGCAGCGCGGCTACCGGCCGGATGACCTCAACGACTGGTTCGCCAGCGCCTTCGTCGACGGTTTCGCCTGGGTGATGCCGGCCAACGTGATCGGGATGAGCCAGCACGCCGACGGCGGGCGGATGGCCACCAAGCCCTACACGTCCGGCGGCGCCTACATCTCCAAGATGAGCGACCACTGCCGCAGCTGCCGGTTCGACCCCAAGAAACGCCTCGGCGACGACGCCTGCCCGTTCACCGCCGGGTACTGGGCCTTCGTCGACCGCCACCAGGATCTGCTGGCCGCCAACATGCGGACAGCCAGGGCCGTGTCGTCAATGAAACGCCTGGCAGACCTCGACGCCGTGATCGAGCAGGAGCGGCACCGCGACACCTTCTGAACCGCCCCTGAACCGTCCCTTGAACCGCCCCTGAAACGCCGGAGCCCCCCTGCGGCGATAGAGCAGTGGAAGGGCTCCCCGGGCCGTGCTGCGCTATCTTCGAACTGACAGAAGGGTCTCGCCTTGAGAAAGCTCATCCTCGCGATCGCGGGCACGGTGGCGTCGGGTTCGGCCCTGGCCGCCCTGTCGATGGTGCCCGGCGCGATGGTGTCCGGTAACGCCGATCCGGGGGACGGCAACCTTCTCAACGTGGTCGGCGAGCCCTACGCCAAGGCGGTGGCCATCCTCCGTGCCCAGGGCGTGCCGAGTTCCTTCGGCGGTTCGGTGGGCAGCGACGTCCCGCAGGCGCAGTGCATCGTCGCCAGCCAGAAGGTGCTCAGCACCCGCAAGATGCAGCTGATGCTCGACTGCACCGCGGCCGCCCAGCCGCAGGCGCCGTCGGGTCCGTCCACCTCGTCGGGCACCTCGGGCTCGTCGGGCGCCTCCGGCACCTCGGGTGCGCCCAGTACGGCCACCGACGGCGGCGGCCGTCCGACCCCCGGTGCCCCCGGCGTCGTCACGGTCGTCCCGACCCGGGTGGGCTGATGCGCTTGCGTCGCTCACCTGAGATCGACCCCGGGCCCGTCCAGATCCAGGCCCGGAAGGTGAGCTTCGACGCTTCCGACACCCCGCTGCACTGGATTCCTGGCCATCCGGTCGCCTCGCATATGGCCAGCCTGCTCAATGTCGTGCTGCCGTCCGCCGAACGCTGGTTCGTCGAGACCTTCAACGAAGCCCTCCCGCAGGTGCACGACGTCCGACTGGCCGAGGACATGCGCGGCTTCATCGGCCAGGAAGCGGTCCACGCGGGCACCCACGACATGATGCTCAACGAGTTCATGATCGAGCGCGGTGTGGACCCGCAGCCGATCCTCGGCCAGGTCGAGTACATGTTCACCAAGATGCTCGCCCCCAGCACCTCGGCAGACCCCCGGCGCCGGTTCAATCACCTGTGCGAACGACTCTGGCTGATCGCCGCCATCGAGCACTACACCGCCGTGCTCGGCGATTTCGCCCTCAACTCGGCCTGGGACGATTTCGGCGCCGACCCGACGATGGTCGACCTGTTCCGCTGGCATGGCAGCGAGGAGGTCGAGCACCGGTGCGTGGCACACGATGTGGCCACCTACTTCCACGACAGCTACCTCGCCAGGATCCGCGCGATGACCGTGGCGGCGACCGCGATGTTCACCTTCTTCGAGCGCGGCCTGTGGTACCTGTGCCGCACCGATCCCGAACTGGACCTGACCTGGCCGCAGATGCAGCGGATGCGGGTCACCGATTCCGGACTCCGGCTGCTTCCGACCTACACCAGGATGTTCGGCGGCAACACCCTGGCCTACTTCCGCCCCGGCTACTCGCCGGCGGGATTCGGCTCCACCGCACAGGCGGTCGCCTATCTGGCCACTTCCCCCGCCGCGCGGGCCGCACACCTCTGACCAATGCTGCTGCACCGCCTGCGTAATGAACTGCCTGGCAAGGGATTCGGGCGTATCCGCTATTCCGGCCTGCTCGGGCTCGCCGATCTGGCGGTCACCGGACTGTGGGCCGCCACCGGGCGACTGCGCCGCCCGGTCAGCCCGGAACCGCGCGAGCGCACCTTCACCCTGACTGTCACCGACCGGCGGATCGTCGCCCACGATCAGCATGTCGTCGCGCTCACCCTGGCGGCCCCCGACGGATCTGTGCTGCCGTCCTGGCATCCCGGCGCTCACCTCGACATCGGACTGCCCAGCGGCCGGGTGCGGCAGTACTCGCTGTGCGGCGATCCGGGGCAGCGGAGCACCTACCGGGTGGCGGTACGCCGCATCCCCGACGGCGGCGGTGGTTCCACCGAAATCCACGACGCCCTCGCGGTCGGTGCGACGGTGACCACCGGCGGGCCGCGAAACGCCTTCCCGTTCAGCGTCCCGGGCTACGGATCGCCGGCCCGGCGGATTCGGTTCGTCGCCGGAGGCATCGGCATCACTCCAATCCTGCCGATGTTGGCCCTGGCCGACCGTCTCGGGGTGGACTGGTCGATGATCTACGTCGGCCGCAGCGTCGACAGCATCCCATTCCTCGACGAGGTCCGGGTGTTCGGCGACCGGGTCGAGATCCGCACCGACGACGTCGACGGTCTGCCGACGGCTGACGAATTGCTCGGCGAATGCCCGGACGGGACAACGGTTTACGCCTGCGGTCCGGCCGAGATGCTGACCGTGATCCGCCGGCGCTTGGCCGGCCGCGACGACGTCGAATTGCACTTCGAACGGTTCGCCGCCGCACCCGTGCTCAACGGCGAGGCGTTCACCGTCACCGTCGGTTCAACCGGGCAGCAGATCGCCGTCGACGCCGAGCAGACCCTGCTCTCCGCGTTGCGTAATGCCGGTGTCGATACCGTCTACTCCTGCCAACAGGGCTTCTGCGGAACCTGCCGCACCCGCGTGCTGGAAGGCGTTGTGCAGCATCGGGATACGCTGCTCACCGACCCTGAGCGGGATTGCGGCATGATGCTGACCTGTGTTTCGCGGGCGGGCGCCGGACAAAATCTGCGACTGGATCTCTAGTCGCTAGTTGTCCTGGTCCCACGCTGCGGAGATCTGACCCGCGACGTCGATGATCTTGGCCTGCTGCGAGTCCGGGCTGTCGATCTCAGCAGCCACATGGGCCGCGACAAAGCGGCGGATCTCCCCGTCGACATTGCCGATGATCCTGACGATCTCACCGCGCAGCGAGTTCGACGTCACGTGCACGGCGATATCCGAGGGCCGTGGCCGCGCGATGTCGATGACGATCATCAGTGGGTCGGCAGCCCGGGCGGTGGCCCGCAATGCGATTTCACCGTCGACCACGAAACGGGGCTTGTCCAGCCAGAGGTCGATGGTCAATTCGATGACCAGTGGTATCCGCACGGCGAAGGTGATGGCCTCCCCCAGCGTCCGGCGGGCGGTGGGTTGCTGGACCTGCACCCGGGCGCTGACCTTGGCCAGCCCGCCCGGCCCCTGGGACATCGGTCCCATCTCCAAGGAGTCGCCGGCGATGTCGGCGAACGCCGCCGCGACACGTTCTTCGGTCACCGCGAACTCGAAGAACCGGCGACCGAATTCCTCGTAGGTGACGAAGTTGTGTTCGTGCATAAGGCTCTACAGTCTGACGCTTCGAGGTGGACGGCTGGGCGCGGTGCGGTAACGAATCGGGACTGCTCACAACTCCAGCAGCACCGTCACCGGCCCGTCGTTGACCAGGCTCACTTGCATGTCGGCCCCGAAAACGCCGGTCGCCACCTCTGCACCGAGTGCCGTGAGGGCCTCGGTGAACACACCCACCAGCGGTTCGGCGACCGTGGCGGGGGCCGCGGAGTTCCACGACGGCCGGCGCCCCTTGACCGTATTGGCATAGAGGGTGAACTGACTGATCACCAGGATCGGGGCGCCGACATCGGAGGCCGACTGCTCGTCATCGAGAATCCTCAGCTGCCAAAGCTTTTCGGCCATCCGGGTGGCGATGGCCGGATCGTCGGAATGAGTGACGCCCACCAGGGCCAGCAAGCCCTGCCCAGTCGGCTCGATCAAGCCGACCACGTCACCGCCGACCGACACCGATGCCGAGGTGACCCGTTGCACCAGAACGCGCATCGATCGCCGATCAGCCGGCGTCGCCGGCCCCGTAACCAACGATGCCCTTGGTCTCGAGGAACTCGTGGAAGCCGAATTCGCCCCATTCCCGGCCGTTTCCGCTCTGCTTGTAACCGCCGAACGGGGCGGCGATGTCGAGTGCGTGGTTGATCGACACCGTCCCAGCCCGGATCCGCCTGGCCAGCGCGCGGGCCTCGTCGAGATCGGCGCCGGAGACGTATCCGTACAACCCGTACTCGGTGTCGTTGCCGATCTGCACCGCCTGCTCGAGATCGTTGTAACCCAGGATGCACAGCACCGGGCCGAAGATCTCCTCGCGGGCGATGGTCATGTCGTTGTCGACGTCGGCGAACACCGTCGGCCTGACGTAGTAACCGACGTCGAGACCCTCCGGTCGGCCCGGACCGCCCGCGATCACCTGCGCCCCTTCGTCGATACCGGTCTGGATGAGACGCTGGATCTTGTCGAACTGGGCGCGCGAGGCCACCGGCCCGAGGGCGGTCTGGTCATCGGGATCGCCCACCGTGACCTTCTCCGCGGCCGCACGGGCCACCTCGACGGCTTCGGCCATCCGTGACTGCGGGACCAGCATCCTGGACGGGGCGTTGCAGCTCTGACCGGAATTGAGCATCATCGCCGTCACACCGCCGGCCACGCTCTGCGCGAAGGCGTCGTCGTCGAGCACGATGTTCGGACTCTTGCCGCCCAGCTCCTGAGTCACCCGTTTGACGGTGGGGGCGGCGTTGCGCGCCACCTCGATGCCGGCGCGGGTCGATCCGGTGAACGACATCATGTCGATGCCCGGGTGGCTCGACAGCGCGGCGCCCACACCCGGACCATCGCCGTGCACCATGTTGTAGACGCCGGCCGGCGTGCCCGCGGCCTCGACGATCTCGGTGAAGATCTGGCCGGAGAAGGGCGCCACCTCCGACGGTTTGAGCACCATGGTGCAGCCAGCGGCCAGCGCCGGAAACACCTTGCAGGCGATCTGGTTGAGCGGCCAGTTCCATGGGGTGATCAGCCCGCAGACCCCGATCGGCTCGCGGACCACCAGGGTGGTTCCGCGCTGCTCCTCGAAGGAGAAGTTCTTCAGGACGTCGAGGGCGGTCATCAGGTGCCCCAGCCCCAACTGCACCTGCGGGCCCGCCGCCAGCGCAGGCGGGGCGCCCATCTCCTCGGTGACCGCCTCGGCGAGGTCGTCCGCCCGGCGCTGGTACTCGGCGAGCAGGGCACCGAGCAGATCCAGCCGTTCCTCCTTACTGGTCTGTGACCAGCTGACGAAGGCCCGTTGTGCGGCTTTGACCGCGTTGTCCACATCAGCTGAGGCGCCGATGGCGATCCGGCCGCACACCCCCTCGGTGGCGGGGTTCTCCACATCCAGGATCCGCAGTTCGGCCGGGTCAACCCACTGGCCGTCGATGAAAAACTTGAGGTATTCGCGCATGACCTCATACTGCCTGATCAGAGCGATATTGATAAGGGGAATTCCGCAACCCGCCGAAAACCGGCGTTGCGTTGGTCACACCCCAGTGGAGATGTGCCGGGAATCACCGAATGTGGTTGATTTGCATAACAAGTCGGAAATTACTTCGGGAATTCCGCTGGTAATCAACGTATTCCCAGATTTCGAGTTGTACACGGTTCTTTATTCACTTGAGACACAACAACGTTGAACAGGCAATATGCAGTTCAATTTCGAAACGCGCTACAGCACAGCGATTTTGAATTAATGACACGGCTGTTGTTACCGTCGAATTCATGTATGCAATCGCGGCCTTGATGGCGCTTATCGGACAGGTATCAGGAACGCCCTACATCCCCGGTGGCGATACGCCGGCCGGAACGGATTGTTCGGGCTTGGCCTCCTGGGTGGCCAATGTGGCCTCCGGCAGACCTGCTTTCGGTAGCCGCTTCAACACCGGCAATATCGAAGGCGCGTTGCTGTCGCGTGGATTCCATTACGGGACGGCCCCCAATTCGGTGGTCATCGGCTGGAACGGCGGCCACGCCGCAGTCACACTCCCCGACGGCACCCCGGTGTCCAGTGGCGAGAGCAACTCGGGCGTTCGGGTCGGCGGCGGCGGGGCGTATCAGTCCCAGTTCAACCACCACATGTATCTGCCGGTGGAGGCAGAGACCATGCGCACCGACACGATCCCGCAGTCGGCCTCCGGTGCCGACGGCACCGCAACCGCGACCGAGGTGACCGTCACCGAGATCGCGAACACCACCAACACCGATGTCGCCAACACCGACATCGTCAACGCCGACATCGCCGACATCGGCGCCGTTCATGCCGGCGCCGGGGCCCCGGCAGTCGGACCCGCCGACGCGGCACCGGCCGCCGACGGCGACACCTCCACCGCAATCTGACGACGGTCAGCGGTCGGCCGGTAGTCCACTCTGCGCAAGCAGTTTGGCGCCGGCCGACCGTGCCGCCGCCGGACGGGCGAGCGCGGCGGCCACGACAATCCCCAGCACCGCGATCGCCACACCCGGACCCCACTGTGCCGTTCCCTGCGGCAACGGCACCACGTTGCGGAACACCGTGTAGCCCAGCAGTGCCAGGCCGAGAACCGGGATCGCCACTTCCCACTTGGACAGGGCTGATCCCTGGGCTGATCCCTGGGTCTGGACGAACAGTCGCAGCGCCCCGAGACAGGCCATGGCGTAGGCCACCAGCAGGATCAGGGTTCCGGCCGCACCGGCGATGGTGAACACGTCGAACGGCCGGGCATGCAGCACCGCCCAGCCGAGCAGTTGCACCACCGCCACCGTCACCGCGCACGCGGTGGCCGCGGCGTGCGGGACGGCGCGCACCGGGTGCACCCCGGCCAACGCCGCCGGACCCATACCGTCCCGGCTGAGGGCGAAGACCAGCCTGCTGGCGCCCACCAGGCTGGCCAGGCAGCAGGCCGCCGCACTGAACGCCGCACCGATCACGATCAGGTCCGCAACCCAGGCGGCCACGTAACGCTGGGCCAGGTCACCGATCAGCGCCTCGGAGTGGGTGAACGCACTCACCCCGGCCGCATCGCTGCCGAAGGCCATCATGGCGATCGCCGACACCGCGACGAAGAACACCCCGCCGAGCACCGCGGTGGCCAGGATCGCGCGCGGGATGTCGCGGTGCGGATGGGCGGTCTCCTCGCCGAGGGTCGCCGCGGCCTCGAAGCCGGCGAAGGACAAGAAGCCGAAGACCACGCCAAGGAAGAGGTTGGCGACGCTGGTTCCCGGGGCGACGCTGAACACCGACAGGTCGAATCGATGCCCTGCGGTGCCGGTGATCAGATTTTCCCCGGCTATCAGTTTGGTCAGCGTCACGCCGGCGACCACCAGGATGAGCAGGATGGTGAGGCCCTCGGTCACCAGCAGCACCGTGGTGCCGCCGCGGACGTCGCGGGTGGCCAGCGCCCACATGCCGAACAGCACGACCCAGGCCAGCGGGAAGGCAGCCCAATTCGGTAAATCGTTCGGCGCCAGAACTTTTCGGGCCAGATCGGTGAGGAAGATTGCCGCCGCCGTCGATGTCACGACACCGAACAGCACGTAGGTGCAGGCGTTGAGCCAGCCGGCCACCACGCCACTGCGCGGCCCCAACGTCACCCCGACGAAGGCGTACACGCTGCCGGAGTGACTGAATCGCTGCGACAACCGGACGAAGGTGTGGGCGATCAGCAGAACGCCGATGGTCGCGAGCAGGAATGCCACCGGCACCGCACGACCGGTCACCGCCGAACTGGCCTGCGGGTTGATGTTGATCGCCATTGACGGCGCCATCAACGCGATGGACACACCCACTGCGGACCAGACCGTGAGTCGCCGCGCCAGTTGCGGCCCCGCCCCTGTCACGCCGCCGCCATCACGCCATCGACGTCCCGCACCGCCCCGCCTTTCCCACTTCCGTCTCCCCCACACAGGGTTACGGGTTGATGGTGTTCTCGCCGACCTGCCGGCCCCACACGTACTCGGTCAGGATGGGTTGACCCAGTTCGAAATGGTTGTACGGAGCCAAAGACGCCCCGTCGTCGACCACCAGGGTCGGCGCGGGCCAGAAGTCCCTGGTCACCTTCTGCCAGCAACCGGGCGCGCCGCCGGGGCCGCCGCGACCGTTCACCCGCGGCAGGTTGTCCGGGTAGACGTACGGGTTCGGGGCCCCGATCAACTGCGCGTGATCGCGCAGTGAGTACCCGTTGCCCCCGAACGCATCAAGCGCATCGGGGACCAGTTCGGCGGTCTGCCGGATGGCACAGGTGATCGCCGGGCTGTAGGTGTCGAGCAGTTTCGAGGTCGGCAGCAGGTCGGCGATGGCCCGGATCAGGTACGGGGCGCCACGCTCGAACGTATCCGCCGCGGAGCCCGCGAAGCCCGCCGACGCCAGCAGAACGGCGTCGAGGTCGTTGCGTTGCGCGTTCAGGGTGCCGACGGTGGTCAGCGAGTTGTCGACGGCATCCAGCAGTTGTGGGCCGGCCCCGGTGTAGATCTCGGCCAGCTCGGCCACTCGCTGCAGGTCCCGCCGCAGGTTCGGGAGTCGCCGGTTGGCATCGTCGAGGATGTCGTTTCCGTCGGCCAGGGAGCGGCCGAATTTCGTGCCCAACCCGGTCAGCGCCTCCGCCATCGCCGAGAGGGTCAGGTTGAGCTGGACCGCGTCGACCTTCTCGGCGATCCCGGTGATGGTCTCGAACAACGTCTGGAACTCGGTTGTGACAGTCGCCGCGGTGATGACGTCGTCGCGCGAAATGCGTTGCGCCGAAGGGCTGTCCGGCGAGGAGAAGGCCAGATATTTGTTGCCGAAGATCGTCGATGCGCTGACGTCGGCCCGCACGTTGGCGGGGATGGTGTGCAGAAACCGCGAGCCGACCTCGGCTGTCAGCCGCGCCTGGGCCGTCCCGCCGTCGTGGCTGACCTGGATGTCGCTGACCCGTCCGATGGCCACACCGTTGTAGGTGACCTTGGCCCCGCGATCGAGCACCAGCCCGGATCGCCCCGACATCACAATCAGCCGGGTGGTGTCGGAAAACCCGCCGCGGAAGGCGATGTAGACGATCCCCGCGAGCACCGCGGTGATGGCGATGAGCAGCAATCCGAGCCTCTTGCGAGGTTCGTCGTCGTAGAAGTTCGGGGCCCGCGACGGGCTGAGACGCCAACGGGCGGTCATCCGCGCCCCCTTCGCCCGCGCCATCGTTCGACGATATGCGCACAGTAACCAGTGCGGTGAAAACCGACACGGCGCCACGGTGCACCCGGGATAATGACAGCATTGGGGGTAGGGCGACGCCCGCAGCCCTGAACTGCTGATATCCCGGCTCGATGAGGAGCGTAAAACCATGACCAGCACCGGAGTCGACCGCGAGGTTGCAGAAACTCAGAAGTATCTCGACAGCCCGCGGTTCGAAGGCATCACCCGGCTCTACACCGCACGTCAGGTGGTCGAGCAGCGCGGCACGATCCCGGTCGACTACACCGTGGCACGCGACGCCGCCGGCGCCTTCTTCACCCGCCTGCGCGAACTGTTCGGGCAGAAGAAGTCCATCACCACCTTCGGGCCGTACTCGCCCGGCCAGGCGGTGACCATGAAGCGATGCGGAATCGAGGGCATCTACCTCGGCGGCTGGGCCACCTCCGCCAAGGGGTCGCTGGCCGAGGATCCGGGTCCCGACCTCGCCAGCTACCCGCTGAGCCAGGTTCCGGACGAGGCCGCCGGCCTGGTGCGGGCATTGCTGACCGCCGACCGCAACCAGCACTTCCTGCGCCTGCAGATGACCGATGAGCAACGCGCAACGACTCCCGCGGTCGACTACCGGCCGTTCATCATCGCCGACGCCGATACCGGCCACGGCGGAGATGCGCACGTGCGCAACCTGATCCGTCGTTTCGTCGAGGCCGGTGTCACCGGTTACCACATCGAGGATCAGCGGCCCGGCACCAAGAAGTGCGGGCATCAGGGCGGCAAGGTCCTGGTCCCCTCCGATGAGCAGATCAAGCGTCTCAACGCCGCCCGCTTCCAACTCGACATCATGAAGGTCCCGGGCATCATCGTGGCCCGGACCGACGCGGAGGCTGCGAACCTGCTCGACGGCCGCGCTGACGAACGCGACCACCCGTTCCTGCTCGGCGTCACCAACCTCGACGTCCCGCCGTACAAGTCCTGCTTCCTGGCGATGATGCGCCGCTTCTACGAACAGGGCGTCACCGAACTCAACGGACACCTGCTCTACGCCCTGCCCGAGGGCGAATACGCCGTCGCCGACGCCTGGCTGGCGAGCCACGGCGTCACCAAGGCGATCGACGACGCCGCCGCAGCATGGAAGAGGGACCGCAGCGGATCACTCGATGCGCTCTTCGACCGGGTCGAGTCGCAGTTCGTCGACGCCTGGCAGGAGGACGCCGGCCTGGACACCTACGGCAACGCCGTCGCCGAGGTGCTGCGGTTCAAGGAGAGCGAAGGCGAAGCGCTGGCGATGAAGCCGGCCGAGTGGCTGGAGTTCGCCGCCACCTCGTCGCTGTACGCCGCCGAGAACAAGGCGCGCGAACTCGGCGTCGACGTCTCCTGGGACTGCGAGCGGGCCAAGACATCCGAGGGCTACTACCAGGTGCGCGGCGGCGTCCCCTATGCGATCGCGAAATCCCTTGCCGCAGCGCCGTTCGCCGACATTCTGTGGATGGAGACCAAGACCGCCGATCTCGCCGAGGCCCGCGAGTTCGCCGAGGCCATCCACGCGGTGTACCCCGACAAGATGATGGCCTACAACCTGTCCCCCTCGTTCAACTGGGACACCACCGGCATGAGCGACGACGAGATGCGAGCCTTCCCCGAGGAGATCGGCAAGATGGGCTTCGTCTTCAACTTCATGACCTACGGCGGTCACCAGATCGACGGCGTGGCCGCCGAGGAGTTCGCCACCGCGCTGCGCCAGGACGGCATGCTGGCACTGGCCCGGCTGCAGCGCAAGATGCGGCTCATCGAGTCGCCGTACCGCACGCCGCAGACCCTGGTCGGTGGCCCGCGCAGCGACGCCGCACTGGCGGCCTCATCGGGACGCACCGCGACCACCAAGGCGATGGGCAAGGGTTCCACCCAGGTCCAGCACCTGGTGCAGACCGAGGTGCCCAAGAAGCTGCTCGAGGACTGGCTGGCGCTGTGGAGCGAGCACTACCAGCTCGGCGAGCGGCTGCGCGCGCAGCTGCGTCCGCACCGGGCCGGTTCGGATCTGCTGGAGCTGGCGATCTTCGGAGACAAGGACGGCGAGAAACTGGCCGACGTGGTCTTCGATCCGATCAAGGACCGTCACGGCCGCAGCATCCTGACGGTGCGCGACCAGAACACCTACTCGGCCAAGATGCGCCAGAAGCGCCTCATGACGCTCATCCATCTGTGGCTGGTGCACCGGTTCAAGGCCGACGCGGTGTACTACGTGACGCCGACCGAGGACAACAAGTACCAGACCGAGAAGATGAAGGCACACGGCATCTTCAGCGGGGTCAACAAGGACGTCGGCGAGATCATCGTGGCCGATGTGAATCAGGACCGCATCGCCGAACTGCTCGGCGCGGACCGCACGGCCCTGCAGCGTCTGATCCGCAAGGAGGACTAGCGGGGCCAGCGCCTCAGCGCACGACGACGCTGCTCGGTTCCCTCGGTGCACCGAGCATGTCGCGGTGTGACGGCGGCCGGCGTCCGCCGTCGTCGGTGATCCCGTAGCGCTGTGCCAGTTCCGCGCCGATCACGGTGCGGCCGGACAACTCGGCCAATTCGGGGTCCCAGTACAGGGCGTCGATCAGACGCCCGGTGAACTGGGGTGTCTCGGCATGCTCGGCGAAGGACGCCAGGGCTTCGTCGTTCCCGGCGAATGCGCGGCGCATCCGTTCGGTGAGCAGGATGCCCATCCAGATCGAGACGGTCGACACTTCGGTGCCACCGAAGTCGACGGCCATGTCGGCGGCCATCTTGTCCACCCCGGCCTTCTGCGCCCCGTAGGCGGCGCCGTGCATGTAACACACCGAGCCCGGCGACGAGGTGAACGCGATCAGTCCGCGGTCGGCACGCAACAGCAGCGGCGCGGCATACCAGGACGCCACGTAGGCCGAGCGCAGTCCGACCGTGAGCACATCGGCCAACTCCAGGGGCTTCTCCCAGAACGGCGCCGGATCGGTCAGCCGGTCGCTGATGACGGCGGCGTTGTTGACCAGCAGCGAAAGCCGCCCGTCGTTCTCCTCTGCCACCCGGGCGAACAGGGCTGCAACGGCGCCGTCGTCGGAGTGGTCGGTCGGCACGGCGACACCCTCGCCACCGAGTGCGGTCACCTCGCCGGCGTCGGGTTCCCCGACGGTCCGGCCGGTCAGGTACACCCGCCAGCCGGCGGCGCCGAGGGCCTGCGCGATACCGCGGCCGGCGCCCCGGCTGGCTCCGGTCACCACCGCCACGGGTCGCTTCGGTGGTTGCGGGCGTGTCGTCATCTCAGCGACGCTAGCCGGTTCGGCCCGTCTTGTCGGTGCCCCGTCTTGTCTGTGCCCGGACTTGTCGGTGCCCGGCCATAGCATCGCCGTCATGGGTACCGGGGGGTGGATGTTGGCGGTCGTCGTGCTGGCGGCCGGCATGTTCTTCGGCGGCTGGGCGCTGTCGTCGCGGATGCGCGAGGACGCGGCACAGCAGCAGGAGCGGGACAGTGAGTTGCGATCGCGTGCCGACCAGCAGCACAGCTGGGCCGCGCGGGGCGACATGCGCGGCGTGTACGGGGCCGAGGGTGCGGAGTTGATGCGCGCTGTCGCACCGAAGCCGACGATCCTTCCACCGGGCGACACGATCGAGGTCGGCACCGTCGTGCGCACGGCCGGCGAACTGGCCGCGATGCTGGAGAAGAAGCCGCCGTGCTGGCGTTACGCCGCGTTCGTCTCGGTGCTGGTTCAGCGCCGCGCCGCGGTGGCGGGCCGAGTCCGTGACGTGCGGATGGGTTTCGCACGCCCGAGCGGGGAGGCACTACGGACCGAGTTCGAGGCCGGCCTGTTCTTCACCGATCGGCTCTCGGATCTCTCGGAGTTGATCGGCCAGGTCGACGGCTTCATGCTCAGCCCGGCGTTCCAGCAGGTCTTCGGCGACCCGCATGACGAGAACTCCGCCGACGCCGACGGCATCGTGCACGCCGCCAACCGGCTGATGGACTACCACGACAGCCTGCTGACGCTCTCGGAACGATCACGCGGGGTGCGGGTGCCGCATGCGTGCAGCGATCTTCAGCGTGACTTCGGGTTGCTGACCGTGCTGCCGATCGACGGTTTCAGCACCTTCATCGAGGACTTCACCGAACGGGTCGCCGAGATGGGTGACGTGGCCCGCTATGCCACCGGCGACGTCCAGTTGGATGCCGTCGAACTCGGCGTGAAGTCCGACGGGGAACTGCTGAGCCGGATCTCCGAACGACTGCAGCAGCTGGCGCACGCCGGCTAGCAGTGCGCCAGGACGTCTGCCATCGCTTTCTTCTCCTTGGCTGACAACCACAGCCCGTAGGCGCTCTTCACGTCGATCTGGCGCGCGACGAAGTCGCAGCGGAACGCCGCATTCGGCGGCAGCCAGGACGCAGCATCGCGAAATGCCTTGTCGAAGTTGGCCTTCGGGCTTACCGCCAGCAGATTGCGAGGATCGTTGGCGAAGTCGAGCCGACGCTGCGGATCCCAGGCCCGGGCACCCTTGTACCAGGCGTCGGCCAGGGCGACGACGTGGTCGATCTCGATGGCGTTCGAACTCTCCGGCCCACGAACGAAGTTGATGGTGGTGCCGGTGTAAGGGTCGATCAGCGTGCCACTCTGCGCGAAGCAGGTGAAGGGCCGCACCACAAGATCTTTCAGGTCGCGGCGCAGGATGTCGTCGCGGGTGTTGCAGCCGTTGTGGCCGAACTCGACGTTGACGTCGTCACTCCAGGCCTCGCCGAACTGGTAGCGACGGAAGTCCGACGTGCGATCCCAGCCGCGGACCTGCAGCGCCTTGAGTTGCTGGCGGGCGATGTCGTACCGCGGGGTGGGTCCGCCCGGTGGGGGCGGCTGCTGCGAGGTCGCCGGGGGTCCAATCGAGGCCGGTTCAGCCCGCCAGGTCGGCGATGGGCTGGCGACGTGGTTGGCCTTCTCCTGCCAGATGAGGACGCCGGCCACCGCGCCGATGACGAGAACTGCCAAGACGGTTGCCAGGGCACGGCGCCGCCAGCGGGGTTGGGCGGTCTTGGCTTTGGCCACCCCAAGGTTCTAGCACGGGGTCAGGCGGTTCTACCTACGACGGAACCGCTGCGCGGGTCGTCCGCGTCCGCCACTCGGTTCCGGCGATCCGACCGGCTCCAGATGGGCTTCCATCGCACGGCGGAAGTTGTCGCGCTGAATCTCGCGACCTGCAATCGACTCATGCACCCGGCGGAGCTCACGAAGGGTGAATGTCGCTCCCAGCAGATGGTCCGGATCGGGCCTGACGTCGTAGCCGGATCGGACGTCGGCAACCGCGAGCTCGATGATCCTGCGGTGGTCGTAGATGAGGCGACCGGGGCGGTTGGCCGGGACCAACCGGGTTTCTCCCGGAAATCGTTCGCTCAGCTGCTCTGCCGTCACCACCGCGACATGAGCGACCGACAGCACCCAGCCGCGATCATCACGCGTCAGCCCGTCGAAGACATGGAGCTGCCGGGGGTGTACGCCCCGCACATTCGCCTTTTCAAGCAGGGATCGTTCGACCGCGTCCGCCAGCACTTCACCTTCATGCAGGAACGTTCCGGGCAGGGCCCACAGATTCCCGCTGGGACGCCGGACTTCGAGAACCACCAGCCCGAGGTCCGGATCGAGGCCGAGGACCGCGGTGTCGACGGCGACTGACGGCCGCTTGTAATCGCCAAGGGTCTTGCCCTTGCTGTCGCGGAACAGAATCGCCATGTCAGAGCATTAGTGTACGGTATCTGAATATGAGCGCAATCGCGCAAATTTAAAAACGACGACAGGGGGGTCAGTCAGATGGGATCAATTCACGACAGGCAGGAAGGCGTGCTTCTCGGCACTGCGGCAGGCGACGCGCTGGGGGCGCCGTTCGAGTTCGGCGGCCCACTCGGCCCGGAGATCGAGGTCTCGATGAGCGGCGGCGGAGTGTGGGGGCCCGGTGAATGGACGGACGACACCGCGATGATGGTCGCCATCGCGGAGGCGGCCGCCGACGGTCTCGATCTGCGGGGCCAGGTTGCGCAGGATCGGATCGTCGAGCGCTGGCGGCAGTGGTCGCGCAACACCAAGGACATCGGCATCCAGACGTCCGAGGTGCTCCGGAACGCGACCTCTGACGGGACGGTCACCGCGGCACGGGCGCGGACGCAGTCGGAGCGACTCCACCGGAACACCGGTCGCACCGCGGGCAACGGCTCGCTGATGCGCACCGCGCCGGTGGCGCTGGCCTACCTCGATGACGAGGCGGCCATGGTCGAAGCCGCGCGGGTGATCAGCGAGCTGACCCACTGGGATCCGCTGGCCGGTGACGCCTGCGTGCTGTGGTGCAGCGCGATCCGGCATGCCGTGCTCACCGGTCAGATCGACGTCCGCGTCGGCCTGCGCCACCTGCCGGCCGATCGCCGTGCGGACTGGGCGGGCCATCTCGATCTGGCCGAAGCCTTGCAGCCGTCCGACTTTCCGCACAACGGATTCGTGGTGCAGGCGCTGCAGGGCGCCTGGTCGGCGATCCACCACACCCCGGAACCGGTGGACGATCCCTCGACGGGACGGTTCAGGGCCGACCGACTGCGGCTCGCGCTGGAGGCGGCGGTACGAGGTGGCCGGGACACCGACACCGTGGCGGCGATCGCCGGCGGTCTGCTCGGGGCGGCCTACGGCGCGTCGGCCGTCCCGCTGGATTGGAAGCGGAAGCTCAACGGCTGGCCGGATGCCAACGCCCGCTACCTGATTGAGCTGGCGTCGGCCATCGAGCGCAAGGGCGCGCCGGACACCTTCGACTACACCTACCCGGACTCCCCCGTCGACACGATGGTCCGCCATCCGTACGACGACAAGGTGGTCCTCGGAGCCGTCGGTGTGTTGCGCAACCTGCCCGAGGATGTCAGCGCGATGGGCGCCGACGAAGTCATTCGCGATGTGTGCGCGGTGCTACCGGGCACCAACCCGAACAAGGCGTTCCGAGCCGCACTCAAGCGTCTGCAGGACGGCGGTCACCATGCGAATGCGTGAGGGCACCGCCGAGTTCACCTTCAACGGTGTGCTCGATCCGTTCCAGTTGTTCAGCGGTGTGGCCGAAGCCCGTCACCGGCTGGCGAATGCGGCGCGGGCCGGGGACTGGCCGGCGGTGTTCGCGCTACTCGACGAGCCCGGCGCGATGGTGGACGTCAACAGCTGGCGGGCCGGGGGGACCGCCTGGTTCACGCCGTTGCACCAAGCCGCCTGGCACGGTGCGCCGGTCAGCGTGGCCGCAGAGCTGGTAGCGAGGGGTGCTCTGCGCACGCTGACCGACGCCCGTGGGCGCACCGCCCACGATGTGCGGCTGGCCCGGGACGCCAAGGAACGCAAGGCGAAAAACCATTCTGCCGAAAGCCATCTGGCGCTGCGCAGCTTCCTCTCCCCGCCGCCTTCTCCGCTGGATCCCGGCCGCCTGCAGATTCTGCAGCGCAATCTCGACGCAGTGATCGACGGCAGAATCCGGGGCGTGCTCTACAACGGCCGGGATCCGCGCACGGTGCTGCGCTATCCGCCGGTCGGCATCCTGCACGAGGTTCCCGGCAACCGGCTGTGGTTTCCGGTGCCGCAGATGCACGGCGGCTTCGACATCGCACTGCACGCGGGATACCTCGAGGTGCGCAGCTGGTGTCGGATCGTCGGCGGCTCCGGGCAGTCCCACGTGATCACCGCTGACGGCGCAACGCTCGTCGACAGCGGTTTCGTCTGATTCGCTGCCGCAAAAGCCGTACGGCACGCGGGTGTCATTGCTAGTTTGCCCTGCATGTCAGAGGTGAAGAAAACCCCGCTAGTGGGTGAATGCTCGGCCGAGTTCTTCGGAACGATGATCCTGATCCTGTTCGGATGCGGGGTGGTCGCACAGGTTGTCACCGGCGGCAGCAAACTTGGGACAGACCCCGGGGCCACCGGCGATTACAACTCGATCGCCTGGGGCTGGGGCCTCGGCGTGACCATGGGGGTCTACGTCGCGGGGCGCCTCAGCGGCGCGCACCTCAATCCCGCGGTGACCGTTGCGCTGGCGGCCTTCAAGGGCTTCCCGGCCCACAAGATCGCGCCCTACATCGCCGCCCAGGTGGCCGGCGCCTTCGTCGCCGCACTGTTGGTCCGGTTCAATTACAGCGACCTCATCCACAACCTCGACCCGGACCACACCAAGGCCACCCAGGGGATCTTCTCCACCTCGCCGGACGCCAACGTGTCGATGTTCACCGCGTTCACCGACCAGATGATCGGCACCGCGATCCTGGTGGCTGTCATCTTCGCGCTGACCAGCGCGGTCAACAACCCGCCCCTGGCCAACATGGGTCCGCTGGTCATCGGTTTCCTGGTCGTCGCCATCGGTCTGGGCTGGGGCGCCAACGCCGGCTACGCCATCAACCCGGCCCGCGACTTCGGCCCGCGACTGGCCTCCTTCATCACCGGCTACCACGACGCCTGGTTCTCCGCGAACGGTCCGCAGTTGTACTTCTGGGTGCCGATCGTCGCGCCGATCATCGGCGGCCTGATCGGTGGCGGTCTGTTCGTCTTCCTCATCGAGAGGTTCCTGCCGGCCGCCGTCGTGAACCCGGCTGAGATCGGTGTCGTGGAACCCACCCCTCTAAAGTGATTCAGTGGCCTGGCAGCAGATCCAGCCGTTCCTCGTAGCGCTGGCTATCGGCCTGCTGCTGGGCCTGGAACGCGAACGCGGGCACTCCGGAAAGCTCCCCGCCGGATCCCGCTCGTTCGCGCTGCTGTCGCTGGCCGGGGCGGTCGCCGCCACCTTCGGCATGTGGGCCGTGGTGGTGGGACTCGGCGCGGTCGCAGTCCTCATGGCGGTGGCCTACTTCCGAACCAGCGGCGAGGATCCCGGGACCACCACCGAGATCGCCGCCATCGTGGCCTATCTCCTTGGCGCACTGGCGGTTTCACGGCCGGCGGCCGCGGGCGCGCTCGCGGTGATCGTTGCACTGCTGTTGGTCTCCAAGGACCGCATCCACCGGTTCGCCCGCGAAATCGTCAGTGCGATCGAACTGGAAGATGCCATCAAGTTCTTCGTGGTGGCATTCGTCGTTCTGCCACTGCTCCCCGACCGGCCGTTCGGCCCCTACGGTGTGCTCAACCCCGCGAAGATCTGGTTGCTGGTCGTCCTGCTCACCGGGATCGGCTGGATCGGTTACATCGGGGTGCGCGCCCTGGGACCGCGGCGGGGCCTTCTCGTCACCGGTCTGGCCGGCGGATTCGTCTCGGCCTCAGCGACGACGGCATCAATGGGCAGGCTGAGTCGAACTGCAGGAGTGCGAGCGCCACTGGCGGGTGCGCTGCTGGCCAGCGTCGCAACCTTCGTCCAACTGCTCCTCGTCATAGGAATCGTCGATGCCGAAGTCCTGCGCAGGCTGTGGCCGGCAGCCGCCGGCGGTGCCGTGACCCTGACTGCCGTCGCCCTCGCCGTCTATCGCAGCGTGGACGTGACCGACTCGACGCCCCACGAACCGGACACCGGCGAAACCGCCTCCGCAAGCAGACCTTTCGCGCTGAAACCGGCACTCATCCTGGCCGCGGTGTTGACGCTGGCACTGCTCGTGGGCCGTTGGGGGGCGGATGTCCTGGGACCCCGGGGCGCGGTGCTGGCCGCATTCGGCGCGGGTCTGGCCGACGCGCACGCCGGTTCCATCGCTGCCGCCAGCCTGGCGGCTCAGGGAGATATCACCGTCGTCACCGCCCTGCTGGCGATTGCGGCGGCACTCGGCTCAAACCTGATCGTCAAGTGCGTACTGGCTTTCGCGGCGGGGGGCCGGCGTTTCCTGCTCGGCTTCATCGCCGGAATGGCGGTGCCGACACTGGTGTTCGCCATCGTCATCACGGTCGCCGTGATGAGGACTTAAAGTTCCACACGTGAACCGCCTCGACCGCTTCTTCGACATCACCGCGCGCGGATCCACAACGGGCGCCGAGGTGCGCGGCGGACTGGTCACGTTCATCGCGATGGCTTACATCCTGGTGCTGAACCCGATCATCCTGTCGGGCTCCAAGGATGTTGCCGGACACCAGTTGCCGTTCGGACAGGTCTCGGCGGTCACCGCGCTGACGGCCGGGGTGATGACCATCCTGTTCGGCGTCATCGCCCGGATGCCTTTCGCGTTCGCCGCCGGACTGGGCATCAACTCGTTCCTGGCGTCCTCGATAGTCGGCACAGTCACCTGGCCCGAGGCGATGGGCCTGGTCGTGATCAACGGCCTGATCATCGTCGCACTGGCGGCGTCGGGCCTGCGGAAGCTGATCTTCGACGCAGTGCCCATGCAACTGAAGATCGCGATCACGGCCGGAATCGGTCTGTTCATCCTGTTCATCGGACTGGTCGACGCCGGGTTCGTCTCCTCCACCGGACGGCCCGCGCCTCCGGTCGGCCTGGGCTCCGGCGGGAACGGATCGATCACCACCATCCCCACCCTGATCTTCGTCGTGACGCTGCTGCTGACCGGCATTCTGCTGGCCAAGCGCGTTCGCGGCGGCATCCTGATCGGCTTGGTCACCGGCACCGTGCTGGCGGTCATCGCCGAGGCGGTGTGGCATCTGGGCTCCGCGGTCGATAACCCGGGCGGTTGGACATTGGCGGTTCCGAAGCTGTCCGGATCGCCGTTCGCCATGCCGGACCTCTCCCTGGTGGGCGCGTTCAGCTTCGGCAGTTTCGGGCGGATCGGCGCCCTGGCCGCGACCGTGCTGGTGTTCACCCTGGTGTTCGCCAACTTCTTCGATGCGCTGGGCACCTTCACCGGGCTGTCCCGGGAGGCCGGCCTGGCCGACGCCGGCGGTACGTTCCCGCGTCTGCCCGCGGCGCTGGTCGTGGAGGGTGTCGGTGCAGTGGCCGGCGGTGCCACGTCGTCGTCGTCGAACACGGTGTTCATCGAGTCCGGGTCCGGCATCGGCGAGGGCGCCCGGACCGGCCTGGCCAACCTGGTCACCGGGGCGTTGTTCCTGGCCGCCATGTTCGTCGGACCGCTGGCCTCGATCGTGCCTACCGAGGTCGCCGCGGCTGCCCTGGTGATCGTCGGGGCGATGATGATGTCGCACCTTCGCCACATCGACCTCACCGATTTCTCAGTGACGCTGCCCGTCGTGCTCACCGTGGCCGTCATGCCGATGACCTATTCGATCGCCAACGGCATCGGCGCGGGCTTCGTCACGTGGGTGGTGCTGCGTACCGCGGCCGGCAAGGCCCGGGAGATCAGTCCACTGCTGGGGGTCGTCGCCGGCGGGTTCCTGCTCTATTTCGCTCGTGGCGGAATCGAGTCACTGCTGGGTCTGTGACGACGGCCGAGCCGGGAACCGGCACAATGTCGCCATGAGCGAATCCAAGGTCATCATCACCGCACTCACCGACGGCCCCCTTGAGGTCGCCGGCGATGTGAAAATCCTCGCCGCCGACGGATCGGTGATCAAGGAGACCGACAAGAGCTACCTGTGCCGGTGCGGCCACTCCGCCAAGAAGCCGTTCTGCGACGGCGCTCACAAGAAGGAAGGCTTCACCGCGCCCTGACCACGGTGGCCGGGACTACAATTGGGGCGAATGGCCTGAATATCCGGCCTCCAAACTCGCATAGACGGGGAATGCAATGAATTCAGTACGGTTGGCTCGTCAGGTCACGCTCATGCTCGGCGGTTCGGCGATTGTCGTGATGGGCGCACTTGCAGGGTGTAGCTCTACCAGTACCAAGGAAGAGCCGAAGACCACTTCCACGCCGTCGTCGTCGGCCTCCAGTGCGCCCGAGGTCTCCCCGACCGAGAAGTCTGTCGGCGGCGGACCCAGCTCGTTCTCCCCCACCATCAAGCCCCCGAACCCCAGCCTCGCCTGTGTGCGCGTCGTCAACGGTGTGTGCCAGCACGGGTAACGCGCCTCACACACGTTCGACGGGTGTCAATTCGGAGCGTAAAATGAGGGGCATGTCGAAACTCGAACGTTTTGTCGCAATCACCGCCGCTGTGGCCGCTCTCGGTATGGGTGGCAGCGCCATCGCCGCCGCCGACCCGACGTCCTCGGGCGGCTCCGGCGGCTACGTCGATTCCGACGGCACCCAGGGCGAGATGAAGCCGGCCGGCCAGGGCGTCCCCGACGACGACGGCTACCAGGGCGCGTATTCGAAGGGCTCGACCTACGTCTGGCCGCAGTACCGCTAGTGCGCGCAGTTCCACTTCGGTCGCCGGCCGTCGTAGCCGCCTCGGCGGTTGCGGCGGCCTGCGTGTTGTGGGCCCCGTCGGCCTCGGCCGATCCGGCGCCCAACTGGAACGGCTGGTACAAGATCACGTTCCAGACCGACCAGAAGTCGGGTACCAGCGTCGCGGCCAAGCAATCCGAGCAGCCCTACACCGCCTGGTACAAGTTCGGGACGGACTGCTCCTCGGGTTCCTGTGTGGCCTCGGTCCTCGACGGCCCGACCCCCAAGCAGAACGCTTCCCAGAAGACCACGTTCGAGTGGACCGGGTCGCAGTGGTCGCGCACCAACGGCTGGCGGTGGGACTGCCCGCTCGGTGACGGCACCATCACCTTCGATGCAGCCAGTTCGGTGACCACCTACACCCCGCAGCCGGATGGCTCGCTGAAGGGATCCTTCGCGACCAACATCGGTAGCGGCGCCTGCCAGGGCACCGTCTACATCCCGCTTCTCGCGGTCCCCGCCACGCCTTAGATCGGCATCCGGTAGCCGTAGAACTCCTGGTCTTCGTTGTAGCCGCCCTGGCCCGCGCCGAGACCCTCGAAGGACTCGACGAATTCGATCGCCTCGATCCACTTGACCTGTTTGAAGCCGAGTTCGACCTCGTTGCGCAGCCGGATCGGGGCCCCGTGGGACTCGTTGAGTGGGGCGCCGTTCATCTCATAAGCCAGGATCGTCAGGTCGTGGTACATGCTCGCGATCGGATGGCAGTCGTAGTACCGCCCGCCCACCGGGCCGTCGGCGAACGAATAGAACACCACCCACTTGGCGTTGGCCGCGGGCCGGACCAGATCGCAGATCTCCTGCATCGGCACACCCGCCCACTTGGCGATGCCGGACCAGCCCTGGATACAGAAGTGCTGCGTGATCTGCTCCTGGCGCGGCATCTCAAGCAACTGCTGATAGGTGATTTCCACCGGGTTCTCGACCAGACCGTCGACCCGCAGGGCGTAATCGGCCCAACCGCCGGCCTTGAGTTGTGCGTAGGCCTCGGAGAGTGGCCGCTCGCCGTTCGGCCAGAAATACGGTGAGATGTCGGACTCGTCGTAGGTCGCGGTCGGGTTGGTGTTCTCCAGAAGTCCCTTGAGCCAACCGACGGTGAACCGGCCCGCCTTCTGCACCGCGCGCGGATGCCTGGTGGTCAACGGCGAAGCGGCGAGCCAGAATACGACGACGACGACCATCCAGGCGACATACAGGGCGACTCCGGTCCAGGACCGGGTGTCGGTGCCCAGCGTGATGTGGTTGACGTTTCCGACGAAGCCGGTCGCGAAGATCATCAGCGTGTGCACGGCGATGAAGATCAGCATCCAGACCAGGACGCCGAAGTGGATCGTCCGCGCCACCTGACGGTTCAGCAGGCCCGCCCCGGTTCCGAACCTCCCGGCGATCGACGGCGCCTGCAGCAGACCGGTCACCAGAGCCACTGGAGCGGCGATGAACACGGTGATGAAGTAGGCCAGCAGTTGCAGGGCGTTATAGGAGCTGAAGCCGGCGTTCTGCGGCAACTCCAGCGACAGATACTGCAAGGCCGTCGACAGCGCGTTCGGGAAGACGTCAAATGAGTTGGGCACCAGGCGCTTCCACTCCCCTGTGCTGAACAGCAGGACGTAGAACACCACACCGTTGATCAGCCAGAGCAGGCCGAAGCTGAAGTGCCACCAGCGGGCCAGCCCGATCGAGTGCCGGAATCCTGGCAGCCCAAGGTGTTTCGGCAGTGTCACCGAGTCCTCCTTGGCCGTCCACACCGCGTCGGCGTCGTTGCAGTCACGCCGATCGGTCGGGACCGGTCCGCGCAGTCGCAGCCACTCGGTGTCCGGCTTGCTGCCGGCGTTGAGGTAAAGCCGCGGATGGTCGGCCAGGATCTGCAGGCCCGCCCGGATGATGAACATCATGAACAGCAGGTTCAGGAAGTGCTGCCAGCGCAGCCACCATGGAAAGCCTCCGGTGACCGGCGCGACGTACTGCGCCGACGTGCCCGGATAGCGGGTGATGAAGTCACGGAACCAGTCCTGGGTCGCCATTTCCCGGACCACCGCGATGGACAGCACCAGAGCGACGATGCCCAACGGGATCAGCCAGAGGCTGGAAAACCACCGGCGGCCCAGTCGCACCGAGGGCAGTTGCGCCCGGATCGGAGCAATACCCCCGGCCCAGTCCTCAACGATGATCGGGCCTTCATGGGTGCCCTGGTTGGAGTACGGCAGCAGCGACTTCTCCAGCGGTTCGGGCCTTCCGGGATCCATCGTCCGCCCTCCGTGTGTGCTGCCGATCATGCTAGGCCAGGCGACTCTGCGCTGATCGTGGGCCGCATGCACATTTTCGGCCAGGTTTGCGTACGCGACCCCCACGGCGGGCCTCGGATCCACTCACTGCGCGAAGCCGCCCATACCCCCGCGGTTTTCGGCCACCCGCAACCTCCGCCGGTGCTACGTTGGCGCGACCAATAGCAGCCGGGAGGTCGGGAATCGGATGTCGGACGTGGACTGGGAGCTACTGCGCAGGCAGGCGATTGCAGCGGCGGAGCATTCCTACTCCCCCTATTCCAACTTCCCGGTCGGGGTCGCCGGATTCGTCGACGACGGACGGGTGGTCTGGGGCGCGAACGTCGAGAACGCCTCGTACGGCCTGACGTTGTGTGCCGAATGCTCGATGGTGTCCTCGCTTTATGCCACCGGCGGCGGCCGTCTGCTGGCCGCCTTCTGCGTCGACGGCAAAGGTGATCCGCTGATGCCCTGTGGTCGTTGCCGCCAACTGCTCTATGAGCATGGCGGACCGGACCTGCTGATCATGACCCCGGAGGGCGTCCAGACGATGGCCCAGATCCTGCCGCAGGCCTTCGGCCCGTGGGACCTGGAAGAGAGGAAAACCAAGTGACCAACGCACTGCCCGCCCAGAAGGCCAGCAAGGCGGCGTGGGCGATCCTCGCCGCGATGGGCTTCGGCGCCCTGATCGCCCAGATGTTCTCCACGGTCATCGGTCCGGCGCTGCCCACCATCAAGGAGGACCTCGGCCTGGGCCTGTCGGCGCAGACCTGGACGATCACCGCCTACAGCCTGGCGTTCGGGGCCGCGCTGGTGGCCGGCGGCCGGATGGGCGATCTGGTCGGCGAGGTCAAGATGATCGTCATAGGCTTCCTCATCTTCGGCGGAGGACTGTTGATGTCCGCCATCGCCATCGGCGGGCCGTTGATGATCAGTGGCCGGGCCATCCAGGGCATCGGCATCGGCATCTCCGCGCCCGCGACCCTATCCATCGTCGTCAACTCATTCCCGTTGAAGCAACGCGGACTTGCCGTCGGTGTCTGGGGATTCGCGCACGGGTTCGGCCTGCTGCTCGGGCCGTTGTTCGCCGCCTGGATGATGGACATCGCCAGCTGGCGCTGGGTGTTCTGGGTTGCGCTGCCGCTCACCGGTCTGGTCATCGCGGTGACGATCGCGGCCACCCGCGGATACAAGAGCGTCATCGCGACCGGCAAATATGACTGGATCGGCCTGATACTCGGGGCGACGGGCATCACCCTGCTCACCTACGGGTTACAGAATTCGTCGGTGAGTTGGACCGCCACCGGCACCTGGGGATCAATCGTGGCGGGAATCGCACTCCTGGCGGTCTTCGCCGTCGTGGAGACCCGAATCACCTACCCGCTGGTCGATTTCGGCCTGTGGAAGGAGCGACTGTTCTCCGGCGGTTTCTTCGCCGAGAGCGCGGTCGGATTCGTCTACATCCCGTTCCTGGTTTTCGTCGGATCGCTGTACTTCATCAATGTGCTGGGCTACTCCCCCGGCAAGGCCGCCAACGTCATCCTCATCACCACCGGCATCTGCATGGTCTTCGAGCCACCGGCCGGACGCTGGGTGGACAAGGTCGGCCCGGGCCTGCCGATCACAGTGGCGTTGCTGATGCAGGCGGTCGCGCTGGCCTGGATGGGGTTGTTCTTCTCGCCGGAGACCACGCTCGGGCAGATGGTGTTTCCGTTGCTGCTCATGGGAATCGGCGTCGGTATCTCACTGCCGGCCTGCAACACCGCAGGCATGTCGGCCGTCGACCCCGAACGGGCCGGCATGGGCTCTGGCCTGATGCAGATGACCTTCAACATCCCGGCCGCACTCGGTGTCGGCCTGGTGACCTCGATCATCGGCACCCTCACCGCGTCGAAGGTCGGCTCCGGACTGGGCACCCGCACCGAACTGCGCGACGTCGCGGCGCAGTACGCCGACGCGGTTCAGGACGGCGACATGAAGCGGGCCGACGAGTTCCTGGCCGGGTTGCCCCAGGATTCGGTGGACGCCGTCAAGCACGCCGTGACCAATGCCGCATCGGGAGCCATCACGCTGTCCATGCTGGTGCTCTCCGCGGTGGCACTGGCCGGCGCGATCTTCGCGTGGGTGGTCATCGGCCGTCGGCGCACTCCCGATCACATCGAGATGACCCACGCCGCCCAGGTCTAGAGGTTCGGCCGTTTACAGTGCCAGCGCCTCGGCAACACTGGCGCGTACAGCCTCGAGTTCGGATTGCGCTGTGGCGCGGGCCTTTTCGATGTCGCCGTCGACCGGAACCGTGACCTGCAGGTAGCACTTGAGCTTCGGTTCGGTACCACTCGGCCGAATGATCACCCGCGCGTCCTTGAGGGTGAAGCGCAGGCCGTCGGTGGGCGGCAGTCCGTCGGCGCCCTTCTCGAGGTCGTCCATCCGCAGCACGTCCCGCCCTCCCAGCGAGGTGGGCGGGTCGGCCCGCAACCGGGCCATTGCATCAGAGATCAGTGAGAGATCCGAAACCCGCACCGACAGTTGGCTTGTGGCGTACAGCCCGAACTTGCGGGCCAGATCGTCGAGGACATCCTGGATACCCCGGCCCTCGGCCTTCAGTGCCGCCACCATCTCCAGCATCAGCAGCGAGGCGGTGATGCCGTCCTTGTCCTTCACCGCCACCGGATCGCAGCAGTAACCCAGCGCCTCCTCGTATCCGAACCTCAGGTCCGGAACCTTGGAGATCCATTTGAACCCGGTCAGGGTGGTGGCGTAGCCGAGACCGGCGTCGGCGGCGATGCGCTCCAGCAGCGTCCCGGACACGATCGACTGCGCGTACACACCGTGGGCCGGTGACCCGTCGCGTCGCCCCCGTTCGGCGATCCACCACGCCAGCAGTGCGCCCACCTCGTCACCGGTGAGCATCCGGTAGTCGTCGGCGGTCCGGATGCCGGCCGCACTGCGGTCGGCATCGGGGTCGTTGGCGATGATCACGTCGGCGCCCTGGGCGCGGGCGTCGGCCAGGGCCAGGTCCATCGCCCCGGGTTCCTCCGGGTTGGGGAAGCTGACCGTCGGGAACCGGCCGTCCGGGGCGAACTGGGCGGCCACCTTCGTCGGCGCCGCGAAACCTGCGCCGGCGACCGCGCGCATGAACACCTCCCCGCCGACCCCGTGCATCGCGGTGTAAACCGCGGACACCTCGCGGGGACCGTCGCCGAGCAGTGAAACCGCCCGTGCGACATAGGCGTCCAGCACCGCGCCGTCGAGCACGGTGAAATCATCCGAGCGCGGGATCGACGACAGCGCGCCCACCGCGGCGATACACGCCGAGATCTCGGCGTCGGCCGGCGGCACGATCTGGCTGCCGTCGCCCAGGTACACCTTGTACCCGTTGTCATCCGGCGGGTTGTGCGAGGCGGTGACCATCACCCCGGCGTCACAGCCGAGGTGCCGGATGGCGAAAGCGAGCACCGGTGTCGGCAACGCGTCCGGGAGCACCATCGCGGCGATCCCGGCACCGACCATGATGGCGGCGGTGTCGCGGGCGAACACATCGGAGTTGCGCCGGGCGTCGTAACCGATCACAACAGCCTTGCCGCCGTTGACTTTCAGATAGGCGGCCAATCCGGCGGCCGCGCGGGCGACGACGACCCGGTTCATCCGGTTGCTGCCCGGCCCCAGCCGTCCGCGGAGTCCGGCGGTGCCGAACTGCAGCGTGCCGTCGAACGCATCGGTGAGTTCCGCGGTGGCCTCGTCCTCCCCCGCTTCGGACCTGGCGATCAGCTCCGACAGTTCCGCGGCGGTGGCCGCATCGGGATCTTCGGCCAGCCAGGCGCGGGCGGTGTCCAGGAGTGCCATGGTTCAGTACCCGCCGGCTCCGGCGTCCCCGCCGCCGATGATGGCGATCGAGGCCGAGGCGCCGATCCGGTCGGCACCGGCGTGCAGCACCTTCTCGGCGTCGCGGTGGTTGCGGACCGCGCCGGATGCCTTGACGCCCAACCGATCCCCGACCATATGCCGCATCAGGGCGATGTCCTCGGGTGTGGCACCGCCGCCACCGAAGCCGGTGGAGGTCTTGACATAGGCCGCGCCGGTGCGTGCCGCGATCAGGCAGGCGATGGCCTTCTGCTCATCGGTGAGCATGCTGGTCTCCAGGATCACCTTGACCGGCACCGGCCGGGCCGCGCCCACCACGCCGAGGATGTCGTCGTAGACCGCGGCCAGATCGCCGGAGAGCAGACCGCCGACGTCGAGCACCATGTCGACCTCGTCGGCGCCTTCGGCGACGGTGATGCGAGCCTCCTCGGCCTTGGCCAGCCGGGTCATCGCACCGAGCGGGAAGCCCACCACCGTGCACACCATCACGCCGGATCCGGCCAGCCGCTCGGCGGCGGTCGGCACCCAGCGGGTGTTGACGCAGACCGAGGCGAAGCCGTGCTCTTTGGCTTCGTCGCAGAGGGTTTCGATGGCCGACAGGGTGGCGTCGGCCTTGAGCAGCGTGTGGTCGATGCGGCCGGCGAGGGTTTTCGAGGTGCGCAGCACCTTCGGGATGTCCACCTCGTCGGGCACCGCCCCGAGTGCGGCCGTCACGGCGTCGCTGGCGCGATGGAACAGTTCGGCGTGGTTGGTCACGAGTCGTCCTCCTGGGGTGTCGGGGTATCGGTTCAGGCGCCGAGCAGGCTGGCGGCGAGGTAGTTGAACAGAGCCACGCCGGAATCCTCGCTGAACTTATGCAGTTGCTCGGGAGCAGCGGTCACCTGGTCGCCGTCGAGCCGGTTGAGCAGCGTGCAGCAGATCATCGCGAATTGCGAGAAGCCCCAGTGGTTGAGGTAGCCGGCGATCATGGCGCCCTCCATCTCGATATTGGCCACCCCGTTGGCGTGGAGCCAGGTCAGCCACCCCATCTTGGTCTCCGGGGTCTCCAGGCAGATCGCGCCGTCCAGGCGGAACTGCTCGAGGAAGAACTCGTTGCCGGCCACCGTCTTTCCCGCCACGATGTCGAAATCGGTGTGCTCGTTGGCGGCGATGATCGCGTTGTAGGTCGCGGCCGGGAAGTGTCCGTCGAACCAGTACTCGCCGGTGCCGCCGTTGAGCAGGCGGTAGGGCTTGAGGTCGGCCATCAGTCCTTCGGAGGAGACGACGACGGTGCCGCCGGGCAGGCCGACACCGCCGCTGGTGCCGACCCGGCACCAGAACACCTCATCCATGGCGTCCAGGTCGCCGCGCTTGAGGAAGAACACCAGGCGCATGAGTTCCTGCACGGCGATGGAGGCGCTCGGCATGCCCATCCCGTGCGAGGCGAACAGCACTCCGGCGGTGTACCGGGTGACGAACCGGTCCTCCTTGGGGAAGGCGACGATCTCCGAGCCACCGTTGAGTTCGCTCCAGCGCTCGGCGAATTCCTTGATCCGGCCGCCCGAACCGGCCATGATCACGGCCTTCACGTCGCGCAACTTGGCCAGCATCGGGTCGCCGGACGCCACTCCGAAGTGGTAGTAGACGTCCTCGTGACTGCCGTCGAGCACGCCGTCGAGAAATGCGTGGTTGATGTTCTCGGTCTTCACGGGGAAAACCTACGCGCAGAGTGGCCGCAAAGTTGGTTAAACCGGGGGTGCTTACACCGGGTCGAACCCGGACACCAGCCAGCGTCCGTCCACCTTGTCGAGGGTCACCCGGATACTCGAGGCGGTGGTGGCCGGCGCCTGGCCGGCCGCCGCGATGGTCTGGTCGATGAACACCAGTGCCACCGCGTGCGAGGGGTCGGCGGACACCGAGGCCAACGCGGGAACCTGCGCGGCCGCCGAGATCTGCTTCTCCTTGGCGCCCGGGATCACCTGGGTGTTGATCAGCTTGGTGTATTCGTTCAGGAACGGCGCGGTCAGCTTGGAGCGGGCGGCGTTGAGGTCCGAATCGACGGTGGCCGCCTTGTAGCTCAGCATCGCCACGGTCGCCTCGCGGGCGGCCTGCAACGACTCCGCGCGGGCGGCGGCAGCGCTGCTGTGCGACACGGTGAGCCACTTCGCCACTCCGGTCCCGACGGCGAGCAGCGCCGCCACGGCGGGCAGCAGGACGAAGGCCGTCCACCGGTACCAATCGCCCTGCGGCTTAACCAGGTTGATGATCTTGTTCGGTTTGCTCATCGGACGAAATCCACCTTCGCGACCTTTGCCTGGCCACTCGCGTTGTCGCCGTCCTTGGTGACGGTCAGCCGCATCCGCCAGTAGCGCGGCTGCGCGTCGTCGACGCCGCGGGTGCGGGTCTTGACCTCGACCGCCACCAGAACCTGACCGGACTTGCCGTCGACCGATTCCACCGCGGCCTCGGTGACGGTGCCGAAGGATTTCGACTCCGCCTTCTTGACCACGTCGATCATGGCGGCCGAGCGGGTCTTGAAGTCGGCGCGGAACGCCCCGGTCGAGGTGTCCAGGACACGTTGCACGTCGGCCTCGGCACGGACGTAGTCGATGGTGGTGAGGTTGACCGCGCCCTGCTTGCCGGCCTCCAGGAACTCCCGGCGCAGCGTGTCGGCGCTGTGATCCCGGTAGGCCTGCTGGCCGAACCAGCCGAACAGGACGGCCAGACCCACCACCGCGGCGATACCACCGGTCAGGGCGCGACGGACCGTGGACGGCCGCGCGTTTGCGCCGATCTCCCCGCTGCCCTCAGACTGCGCGTCCTCGGCCGGTGCAGTCGGTTCCTGCTCAGAAAGCCCCTCTTCGGGCATGTCCACTCCTCGGGTCAACGGCTCAGGTTACCGGCCTCAACCAGGATCAGCGGGTCAGCAGCAGGACACCGACCAACGGCGCCACATTGAGCAGCAGGGTGCCGATCTTGTAGGCCGCCATCCCGCCGTAGTGGATCGCGTCGAAACTCTCCAGGGAGAGTTTGAACCAGCGGGTGTGCAGCCGGTAGACCCAATCGTGGGCCAGGGTGATCGCGGCGAACCAGACCAGCAGGACCACGTAGTTGACCACCAGGGACCAGATCAGGATCTGGCGCACGGCGTTCAGGTCGATATCCATGGTCACGCACTCCCCTCTGGGCGACCGCCCTCGTGAATAGCGGGCTGGCGGCGGCTGTGACAATTCCATCATGGGACCCGAGTTGCTCGAGGCGATCGCCTCCGCCCCGATGTTCGACGGTCTGGATCGGGTCCACGCCGAGTCGCTCGCGGCCGCGAGTCGGGCGATCTTCATTCCGGGCGGGCAGGTGCTCTTCCGCCGGGGCACCCCGTCGACCGGTTTCTACGTCGTCCGGAACGGGCGGATGCAGCTGTCGGTGTCCAATTCCGAGGGCATGGTCCGGGTGCTCGAGATCATCAGTCCCGGCGGCGCATTCGGGCACGGCGTGATGTTCGTCCGCGAGCCCTACCCGGTGGATGCCACCGCGTTGGTCGACACCGACCTGGTCTTCGTGCCGGCCACCGCCGTCGATGCGATTCTCGACGAGGATCCGGCGATGGCCCGACTGATGCTGTCCTCGATCTCCAAGCGACTGCAGGGCAAGATCCAGGACATCGCCATGCTGTCGCTGCAGTCCGCGACACAGCGCATCGTCGCCTATGTGCTCGGCGCCGTTCCGGAGGACGCGGCAGCGCACGGGCGGCCCACCGACGTCGCGTTGCCCGCCCGCAAGCAGGTGCTGGCCTCCAGCCTCGGGATGACCCCCGAGACGTTCTCCAGAGCGATGCGCACCCTGGCCGACAAGGGGCTGATCACCGTGGACGGTTCGGTGCTGCGCATTCCCGACGTCGCCGCACTGGACGCCTTCGCGCGCAGCGCGGCCGTGCTGTGACCGGGGACACACCGTCGTCTTGATTTAGGTCAATGGCCTCCGCCGAAGGCGTTCGTAGCGTGAACGCGAACACCGAACCGAGGAGACCCATGTTTTGCTACCAGTGCGAGCAGACCGACCGCACCCCCCAGTCCGAGCGCCCCAACCTGCTGTCCTTCGGCTGCTCGACGGCGAAGGGCAACTGCGGCAAGGACGCCACCACTGCCGCACTTCAGGACGTGCTGGTCGAGGTGGACCTCGGTATCGGGCAGTACGCGCAGAAACTGCGTGAACTCGGGGCGCCGGACTCGAAGTACGCCGCGCACGCCAGCTTCGACCTGTTCACCACGCTGACCAACGTGAACTTCAACGCCACCCGCTTCATGGCGCTGATCGCCGAGGCCGTGGGCGTTCGCGAGCAGGCCAAGGAGGCCTACGAGGCTGCCGCCCGCGCTGCCGGCGTCGAGCCCGAAACCCTCACCGGCGCAGCGCAGTTCGTGCCGGCGAACAAGATCTCCGAGGTCGTGGAGCAGGCCAAGAAAATCGGCGTCGACGCCGATATCGAGAGGCTGGGCGCCGATATCGTCGGCCTGCGCAACCTGAACCTCTACGGCCTCAAGGGTGTGTGCGCCTACGCCCACCACGCCCACGCGCTGGGATACCGCAGCGATGAGACCGACGCCGGCATCGAGAACGGTCTGGCGTTCCTGGGCGCCGGCCCGACCGAAGCCGACGCACTGCTCGGCCAGGCCCTCGAACTGGGCAACGTCAACTACCAGGTGATGGCGATGCTGGACGCCGCCAACACCGGCAGTTTCGGCGATCCGGTGCCCACCCCGGTCCGGGTCACCCCGGTTGCCGGCAAGGCCATCCTGGTCTCCGGCCACGACCTGCATGACCTCAACAAGATCCTGGAGGCGACCGCGGGCACCGGCATCAACGTCTACACCCACGGTGAGCTGCTTCCCGCGCACGGCTATCCGGAGTTGCACAAGCACAGCCACCTGGCCGGCAACTACGGCGGCGCCTGGCAGGACCAGCAGCGCGACTTCACCGCGTTCCCCGGCCCGATCGTCATGACCTCGAACTGCCTGATCGAGCCGCAGCCAGCCTACCGCAACCGGATCTTCACCCTCGGCCCGGTCGGCTGGCCCGGCATCCGGCATCTGGACACCGACGATCTGTCGCTGCTGGTCAAGGCCGCCGAGTCGCTGCCCGGCTTCACCGAGGACGTCCCCGCCGAGACGGTCACCACCGGCTTCGCCCACGGCGCGGTGCTCTCGGTGGCCGACAAGGTGATCGAGGCCGTCAAGGCCGGCGACATCTCGCGGTTCCTGCTCATCGGCGGCTGCGACGGTGCGGCCCCGGGCCGCAACTACTACACCGACGTGGCCGAGCACGCCCCGAAGGACACCGTCGTGATGACGTTGGGCTGCAACAAGTACCGGTTCAACACCCACGACTTCGGCGAGATCGGCGGCATCCCGCGCCTGCTCGACGTCGGACAGTGCAACGACAGCTACTCGGCGATCCAGATCGCCCTGGCCCTGGCCGGAGCCTTCGACTGCGGCGTCAACGATCTGCCGTTGAGCCTGTTCGTGTCCTGGTTCGAGCAGAAGGCCGCCGCCGTGCTGCTGACCCTGCTGTCGCTGGGCATCCGCAACATCCGCCTCGGGCCGACCCTGCCCGCGTTCCTCACCCCGGCGGTGGTCGACATCCTGGTCGACAAGTTCGCGCTCAAGCCGATCGGCGATCCGGCGGAGGATCTGGCCGCCGCCATGGCGGGTGCCTAGATGACCGACTCGGTCCAGACGAAGGTGGGCTACGACGTCACGCTCGTCACCACCGACGGCCAGGAGTCCACGGTGGTCTGCGACTCGCAGACCACCGTGCTGGCCGCCGCCGAGCAGGCCGGCAAGATCCTGAAGTCGTCGTGTCAGGCCGGCGGTTGCGGCGCCTGCTCGGCGGTGGTCTCCGGCGGCGACATCGAGATGGGCGACCACGATCCGGCGGTCATCGAGGTGCCGGAGGAGCAGGGCGGAGTCCTGTTGTGCCGCACCTTCCCCCGCGGAGACTGCCGCATCGAGTTGCCCTATGACAGCAGCAAGATCGTCACCGCGCCACCGACCAGGCACGAGGCGGAGATCACCCTCCTCGAGCAGGTGGCCGATGGAGTCATGCACGTGGTGCTGACCCTGCGCGACGGCTCCGCTGCGGACTTCGAATCCGGCCGGTTCGTGCGGATGATGGTTCCTGGAACCGATGCGCGGCGTGCCTACTCTCCGGCCAACGTCGCCAACTGGGACGGGCAGTTGGAGTTCTACATCCGGCTGCTGCCCGGCGGAGCGATGTCGGACTATCTGTCCAACCGCGCCGCACTCGGCGACATGCTGACGGTGACCAGTCCGGACGGCGAGTTCGGCCTGGTGGAGAACGGGCTTCGGCCGCGCTGGTTCATCGCCGGCGGCACCGGTCTCTCACCCCTGTTGTCGATGCTGCGTCGGATGGCCGAGTGGGGTGACCCGCAGTCGGCCCGGTTGTTCTTCGGGGTCACCCGCCACGGCGAGGTGTACGCGCAGGACGAGTTGGCGATGCTCGCCGATCTGCTGCCGGACTTTGCGGCCGAGACCGTGGTGTGGCACCCGGACCCGCAGTGGACCGGCGCCACCGGGAACCCGGTCGATCTGGCCGCCGCCGAGATCGCCATGCTGGACGAGATGCCGGACGTCTACCTCTGCGGGCCGCCGCCGATGATCGACGCCGCCTATGCGGCGCTGACCGCGGCCGGAGTGCCCGAGGACCAGATTCACGCCGAGCGGTTCTCCGCAGTCACCTAGTCGGGCAGTCACCTAGTCCGGCCGCCAGTGGCCTAGCCTCCGAGGAATTCCGAAAGGGTTTGCGGGCCTTCGGGATCCGATTGCACGCGGCGGCCTTCCAGATCGGCTCGACCCCGCTCGACGGACTCGACGATGGAGGCCTCGGCGTCCGCACCGAACAGGGCGATGAGGCGTTCCCCGGCGGCGATCGCCTCCGGGAGTCGCCCACATTGCGCGAGGTGATCGGCGAGGTTGACCATCGCCCCTGACACCGCCGCCCGGACGCCGGGAGTCTGATCGGCGCCGAATCGGTCGACGAGTCGTTGGCCCGTTTCGATCGCTCCGGGCAGATCCTGGTCGGCCGCCTGGTCGATGGCCAGGTTCCGCTGCCCCCGGGCCACTGCGTCGCGGATCTCCGGATCGCTGTCCTCGCCATGCCTGGCCCACAACAACCGACCCGCGTTGATGGCCCCGGAGAGATCACCGGCCTCGGCGCGATGCAGTGCCAGATTGTGCAGTCCGCGGGCCAGATCGACCCGCACCACCGGATCGCTCTCGTGCGGGAAGGCCGTCGCGAGGCGTTCGTCGACGCGCACCGCGAACGCCGGTTCGCCGGCGGTGGACAGGGCGATAGCAACGTCGACGAACCCGGACGAGACGGCACGGCGCACCCGCTCGTCGGCATCCCTGGCATACGGGTCGGCGGCCAGACGTTCCATCGCCGCGAGGGCGCCGTCGTGATCGCCGATCTCCACGCGATCGTTGGCCAGGGTGACGAAACACCGCACCGCGTCGAGCAATTCGTTCTCCGTCATCCGATCAGGACTCCGCCGCTGCCATTTCCTCCCGTTTGGCCAGCGCCAACTCACGGATCCTGGCGAGGTCTTCGTCGGTGTAGACCCCGTTGACACCGGAGATCGCGGCGAGCTTCATGCCGTGCTTCAGCCCGAGCCGGTAGATCTCCTTGACCTTCTCCCATTCGATGTTGCGCCCGACGGTGAACGTCTCATAGCGGCCCTCGAGTGCCAGCACGATGGTCTCGGCCAGGCACGCGTAGGCGACGCCCTTGGGCAGGCCGATTCCCTTCATCTGCGGATCGCCGGGCAGTTCGATCTCGCCGGACTCGATGACCAGCACATCGGGCCGCTTGGCGACATCCTCTGCGGAAAGGTCCAACGGCCGCGCGACGTCGGTGATCACCGCTCCCGGCTTCACCTTCATGATGTCGAGGACCTTCTTGCCGGCCCCCGAGGTGGCGGTGACGATCACGTCCATGTCGGCGATGTGCTCGTCGGCACTGGCGCCCACGTGGACCTTCGCCCGCGGGTTCTCCCGCTCGATATCCTCCTTGAGCGCCAGCAACTTGGCCGGTTCGATGGAGACCAGCCACAGCTCGTCGGCGGCCATCGCCAACAGTCGGGCGCACACCGAGCCGATCGCGCCGGTCGCGCCGACCACCATCGCCTTGCCCTTGATGTGTCCCTTCTTGTCGACTTTCGCGATGCCGAGCCGGCGGACCGCGTCATGGGCCGCCCACAGCGCGCCCGAGGCGCTGTAGGAGTTGCCCGTGGTGATGGGAAGCGATGCGCGCTTGGCCACCGTGACCCCGGCGTCGCCGACGACCTTGGTGAACGCACCGAGGCCCATGATCTGGGCGCCCATCTTCTGTGCCATGTCGGCCGCCGCGAGGAGCCGGGAGTAGGTGAACTCCGGATCGTGCGACATCAATTCCTTGGGGGTGCCGCCGACGGTGATGAGCCAGCCTTCGGCCTCAGCACCCGTCGGCGACGTGATACCGGTGACGTGGCTGTAGACGAACGGCGGCACGTGTGCCATCAGCTTCTCCACGCCATCCATGAAGATCCCCGGCGCCACGTCGGCGACGGCATCTAGTGCCTTCACATTGCGGAAGTACTCCTGGGACAGCGGGTGGATCACGAAGGCGAAGCGGGACTTCCGTTTGAAGCCGCTCGGGTAGAGGATTCGCGGCCGCAGCCCGGCTGACTGGATCATGTCGAGCAGATCGTCGTCGGACAGACGTGACTCCTCGGCTTGGCCGGCCACCAGCATCAGCGCCTCGAGGGTGGGTTCATTGACCACCACATCGTCGAACGGCTGCGGAACATCGTCGAGGATGAGGTCGACTCCACGCTCCCGCAGGCTGTTCAGCCGCTCGGATCCGATGGACGTCGAGATGAGGGTCTTGCCCTTGAGGTCGTCCAACTCGAACTGGGCGAGTTCCGGGAAGGTGGCCACCACGACGTCGCAGTTCTGCAGGGCCTCGCGAACCTGGGTCTCGATGATCTTGCGGGCCGGGGCGGTGGCAGCCGAGACCACCGCGGAGGGGAGCTTCTCCAGAAGCCAGCCCGAGGCGGACACCACGCGCTCGAACACCTCGAACGGGGTATGGATGTCGGACAGGCCGTACTCCACCGCAGGGTCGGCGAAGTGCATGTTCTGCGTGCTCTCCGACAGCACCCGGGTGGTGCGGTAGTGGTTGCGTCCGCCGAGCACGACCACTCGCGCATTGGAGAAATAGCCCGGCATCTCGCCGGCCAGGTGCCGAATGGTCCACTCCTGCAACACGTTGCGCAACCGATGGCCATCGGTGACAACCGTCTCGGCGGACTCCTCAGCGGCCTTCCGAAGCTTGCCCGGATCGCCCTTCAGCGTTCCGGCGACCTCAGCGTCGTGGACTCCGCTGATCCCGATGGCCGCGGCCTGCCCGGACCACGTGTGCAGTTCTTCGATTGCCCGCTTGACGTTTCCGCCGGTGCCCATCCGGATGATGCGGAAGGATCCGCCCAGGAATTCCACCGAGTGGTCGTAGTCCCGTTCGGGACCGCTGAGGCTGATGTTGACGATCAGCGATTGCTTGCGCTCAGTCATGGGATCCCTCTAGACCATTGCCTGCGAGTCGAACTCCGGGTGGGCCGCCATGAAGTCGAGCAGTTTGTCGGCGTAATCGCGGAAATGGGGGCATGAGACGCCGGTGCCTTCGAGATCGGCCACGGTGTCCGCCGTGCCGTAGGTGGTGGGGAACGCGAAGTAGTCCAGGGTCTCCGCGGGCAGACCGGTGAGCAGTTCCATCCCGGGGACCGTGTCGAGCAGTCCGCGCACGGCCGACACCGGGATGGGCAGCCAGACCAGTTTCCGGTGAAGGTGATGGCCGAAGATCTCGGCCACCTCGCGGGCGGACGGCGGATTGGGGTCGGTCAACTGGTAGGTCTTGCCCTCGGATTTGTCCAGAACGCTCAGCGCGTCCATGGCCGCAATGACGTAGTCCCGCGGAACCAGCGAGGCCATGACGTCCTTGTCGACGTTCGGCAGGAACGTCACGGCGGGCAGCCGCTTCATGTAGGTGGCGACGAAGTAGGGCCCGTCGTATTTCTGGGTCTCGCCGGTGCGTGAGTCCCCCACCACGATGCCGGGTCGGTAGATGGTCGCCGGCAGCCCTTCGGCCATCGCCGCGCGAACCAGCCGCTCGGCCTCGTATTTGGTTTCCTCGTAATGGTTTTGGAACTTCTGGCCCTCTTCGAGCATCTCCTCGGTGAACTCGCCGTCGTAGGCGCCGGAGACGTAACAGGTGCTCACGTACTGCAGCCGACGGAAATTCGACCGCTCGCGGCAGAACTGCAGGACGTTGTCGGTGCCGACGATGTTGACCAGCTTGGCGATGTCCTCGGACACCGAGAGGTCGTACACGGCCGCCAGGTGCCAGACCTCGTGGACGTCGTCCACCGGAACGGAAGCGGAAAGGCCGAGGCCTCGTTTGGTGATGTCGCCCTCGACGAGTCGGACCCGGTCGACGGTGTGGGGATGGGCTGTCTGAATCTCTGCCAGCTTGGCCTTGGCGGTGTCCATATGCCTGGCCTGCACGACGCAGATGACCACTGCCCCTTCCCGCTTCGCGAGGATTCCGGGGAGCAGGGCCGACCCGAGGAAACCCGGGAACCCCGTCATCAACACTGCATTCGTCTTCTTCATCAGCACCCCTCGTTAGGTACCGAAATCCTACGGCTGGCATCGCGGGGTCCGTGGCCAGTTGCGATCGGGCCGCGCGGTTGGGCCTGCGTGAGAACCTGCCGCAGTTCATCCCGCACCGAATGATCCGGCACTGAGCAGAAGGGCGGGGATGCGCGAATGCGCATCCCCGCCCTTCGAACCGGTCCTTAGTGAGCGGCCTTGACCGCCCGGGCCGCGCGCGGCGCCTTGGACGCCTTGGCGGCGGCCGGCTTGGCCGTGGCCGCGGCGCGGCTGACCGCTGCGGAACGCGGGGCACGCGCGGCAGCCGGGGCCGCAGCAGCCGGAACCGCAGCAGCCGGGGCCGCGGAGGCGGTGAGCGCATTCGCCAGGGTCCACACCGCGCCCTGGGTGGCCGTCCGGAGGCTGGGCACGAAGTTGGTCGGGATGTCTGCCGCCGAGGTGATCGGACCGGTCTGAATGCCGGCGCCGGCAAGCAGGTTCAGCGACAGGCCGGGGAGGCCGGACGGGCCGAGCCAGCCCGCAACACCGGCGTTCCAGGCGCCCTGGAAGTTCAGCGCGAGCAGGTTGGTGATCACCGCACTGCTCACCGCCGTCACCTCCTCCGCGACCAGTGCAGCGCTACCGGCGGCGGCTCCGACGAAGGTGGTGACGATCTGCGGCAGCGCCGCCACGACCGCACCGAGCCGGGCCGCGATATTGCTGGCGATGTAGGTGCCGGCGGAGACCAGGCTCGCTGCCGCGTTCTGGATCGGGGTGATCACCGCAGCCGTCAGGGTGCTCAGCGCCTCGGTGAAATTGCCGGCCAGCGCAAGCTGCGCGGCGGTCACCAGAGCGCTCGGGAAGTTCCAGAGCCCGTCGGTGAGCGCCAGGCCGGTGCCGATGAGTCCGGAGATGCCCGCGTTGAGATAGCTGGCGACGTTGGTCTCCAGCTGACGGATGACCGGGCTGGCATCGAGGATGTTCTGCGGAACCTGACCCACGAAGGCGTAGTAGCCAAGCTCCACATTGTTGTACAGCGCGTAGTTCAAGTAGTCGCCGCCGGTCTGATCGAACCCGGCATAAGGCCAGTTCGCTTCGCCCGCGCCGGGAGTCGGTGCGTCGCCGCCGTTGTAATAGACCCCGAGGAAGTAGTTCTGACCCATCTCAGCGGTGCCCAGCAGCGCGGCGAACGGGCTGTCGAATGCGGCGAGCGCAACCTGCGCGGCGTGCGGCATGGCGAGAGCGGGAAGCGCGAGGTGACCCTGCGCGACGGGGGCCATGATGGCGCCTGCTCCGACGACGGCCGCGGCGCCCGCGATGAGGTGCGAGCGAAGTGAGATCTGCATTTCCGTGGTATCCCTTTCTTCGTGCCGCCCCCGACAGGCGGCACAAGCGTCAGAAACATACCTGAGCAGACGCTTAGAGCGATGTTCGGCACGCCCCCTATTCGGTGGACAGCTGACTCCACCGATCCGAGGTCCCAACGGCGGACAACGCCCGGCGCTTCCGTGCACCATCGTTGGCGGTATGTCTGCCACCTCCGTCCGGCGTTCCGAGGGGATCCTGGTCGGCACGCTCAGCATCGTGGTGCTGACCGTCGCCATCCTGCAGACGGCGGTGGTGCCCATCCTCACCGTGATCGCCACTCAGGTGGGCGCCTCCGCGGTCAACGTCAGCTGGGTTCTCACCGCCAACCTGCTGGCGGCTGCCGCCAGCACCCCGTTGATCGGCAGGCTGGCCGACCTGCGCAGCAAGAAGCGGGTCCTACTCGCGGTGCTGGGCCTGGTCCTGGCCGGTTCGGTGCTCGCCGCCGTCACCTCGTCACTGGCTCTGCTGGTGCTGGCGCGGGTACTGCAGGGGGCGTCGTTCTCCCTCTACCCGGTCAGCGTGGCAGTGCTGCGCGACGAGGTCCCCGCCGAGCTACTGGTCCGTTCGATGGCCGTCCTGTCGGCGATGCTCGGACTCGGCGGCGGTCTCGGGCTGGTGGTCACCGGCCTGCTGATGAAGGGCAACGCCGACTACCACCGGGTGTTCTGGCTGACCACCGCCTTCTCGGTGGCCATCACCATCGCGGTGGCGGTCGTGGTGCCCCGGCGGGACAACCAGTCCACCGGCAGCATCGACTGGGCCGGCGCACTCGGCCTGGCGCTGGGACTCTCGGCGCTGCTGCTGGCGCTCACCGAATCCGGGCGCTGGGGCGGGGATTCGGTGAAGACGATCGGACTGGCCGCGGCCGGACTGGGGATCATGGCCGGCTGGTGGCGGTGGGAACGGCGGTGCCTATTTCTGGGCTCCCAGCCCCTGGTGTCGGTCGGCATGCTGGCCCGCCGGCCGATTCTGCTGACCAACATCGCCACCGTCCTGGTCGGGATGGGGCTGTACTTCGTCTTCCTCGGCCTGACCGACTTCGTGGAGACCCCGACGGCCAGCGGCTACGGATTCGGGGCCAGCGTGCTCGACGCCAGCATGGTCTTCCTGCTGCCCGGTGCGATCGCCGCCTCGGTGACCGCCGTGGTCAGCGGCCGCTACATCGAACGGTTCGGGGCACGGGTGGTCGGCATGACGGGTGCGGCGGCCGGGGTGCTCGGCTTCCTGCTACTGGCCACCCTGCACACCAGCCGTTGGGAGGTCATCGCCGCCTACCTGCTGGCCAACGCCTACATCAGCCTGGCCTACGGGGCACTGCCCGTCCTTGTCGTCGGCGAGGTCGATGCCCGCGAGACGGCCGTGGCGACCAGCATGAACGCCATCGCCCGCACCGTCGGCAGCGCCATCGGAGCCGCCCTGGTCGCGGTGATCCTGAGCCCGAAGGCCAAGTGCGCCAACGGCTTCATCGCCGAGCACGACTACGTCATCCTGTTCGCACTGGGTGGCCTCAGCGCGGTCGCGGCGGTGCTCTTCATCGCCGCAACGCCGCGACGCGTCTAGAGCCCCGCCTCCGCGGGGACCGGAGCCGGCGCGACCGCCAGGATCGTGTCGCCGACGGCGATCTCCCCCTGCGCGGTGGTCTCCACCCCGCCGAATTTCTTGGCGTTGAGCACGATGATCGGGGTGACCAGCGGATAGCCCGCCGCCTCGATGACGCCGCGGTCGAAGGTCACCAAAGGTGTTCCGGCAGTGACCTTCTGGCCCTTGGTGACGTGCACCGTGAAGCCCTCGCCCTTGAGTTGGACGGTGTCGATGCCGATGTGGATCAGCAGTTCGACGCCGCCGTCGAGGACCAGACCGAAGGCGTGACCCGATGCCGGGGCGGCGACGACCATGCCGTTGCCGGGCGCATATGCGGTGTTGCCGGAGGGCAGCACCGCCACCCCCGGACCCATGGTGCCCTTGCTGAACACCGGGTCGGGGACCTCGTTGAGTGGGACCACGGTGCCGGCCAGGGGCGAGTCGATCTCGACCACGACACCGGTCTCCCCTGCCGCCTTGGTGGCGGCGGCCGCGATCAGGGTTCCGGCGCTGGCTCCGGCGAGCGGACCCTCCAGATCGGCCACCGGCACCTGTGCGGCCTCCAACTCTTCGGCGTCCTGCGGCGAGCGGTAGCCGGAGATGACCACCAGGATCATCGCAGTGAAGAAGGCGGCGAGCACCGCGACCGCGTACAACCCCATGCTGTTGAAGGCCGGGATGGTCAGCAGCGAGGTGAACACGAATGCGCTCGTCTTGACTCCGCCCCCGATGCCGATGATCAGACCACCGACCAGGCAGCCCACCAGCATTCGCGGATAGATCCGTTTGAACCGTAGGTGGATTCCGTACAGCGAAGGTTCGGAGATTCCGCCGAGCAGTCCGGCGGCCAGAGCGCCGATCGCGGTCTGTCGCATCTGACGGTCACGTTCCCGCCAGGCCAGGAACAGCACGCCCGCGGTGGCGCCGAAGCAGGCGAAGTTCCATGCGCCCATCGGGCCCTGGATGTAGTCGTAGCCCAGGGTCTGGATGTTGAGCAGCATGATCGCGTTGATCGGCCAGTGCAGACCCAGCGGCACCATGAACGGGTAGGCCAGCGGGATCAGGATGGCGAAGATGAACGGCGAGAAGTCGTTGATGCTCTTGAGCACGTGCGCCAGGCCGGCGCCGGTGTAGACGCCGATCGGGCCGATGAGGAAGGCCGTCAGCGGAATCATGATGAGCATCGAGAGGAACGGCACGAAGATCAGGTGCACGTTCTCCGGGATGACTCGCTTGAGGAACTTGTACAGCGGTCCGAGCACGGCGGCCATCAACAGCGGCGGGAACACCTGCGAGCTGTAGTTGAAGATGGTCAGCGGTACACCGAAGATGTGCACCACGTCGATCTCGGAGCCGAAGGCCATGGTCTTCTGGCTGACCTCTTTGAGCGCGGAGAACCCGGGCAACATCACCACGGCCATGATCGCGAACCCGACCCACGGATCGGCGTTGAGCTTCTTCGAGGCGTTGTAGGCGACCATCAGCGGCAGGAAGACGAAGACGCTCTGCCAGCACAGGTTGACGAACTGCCAGGACGGCGGGAGGTCGGTGCGCGGGTCGGCCCAGTTCGGGATCACCTTCAGCGTGCTCATCAGCGCCATGAAGGTGATGAACAGCGAGGCGCCGAGCAGGGCTCCCAGGATCGGGCGGAACGAGTCGGAGAGGAACTCGAAGAAGCTGTCCAGCCAGGAGAACTTGCCGCGCGGGCCCTTGGCGCGGGCGGCGGCCTTGACCGCGGCGGCGTCGATGGCGCCGGTGCGGGCCATCTCCGGCAGCGCCATGATCTCGTTGTAGACGGTCTGGACCGCGCCGCCGATGACCACCTGGTAGCGGTTGCCGGCCTGCGGGACGGCGCCCATCACGCCGGAAACGGCTTCGATGTCGGACTGCTTTATCCCGGAGGCGTCGCGCAGCTGGAACCGCAGCCGGGTGGCGCAGTGCGAGAGTCCGGCGATATTGGCCGGTCCCCCGAGGCTCTTGACGATCTCGGCTGCCGTTTTCGACATTGACTCCGACCCCTCTGCTCCGCCCGGCGCAGGGAGCATGCCGGGGCGCAGTGATGGTATCGGCGGCGAACCGGCGGTACGGGTGTTTTAGGTGATGCCGCCGGCGATGCCCCGAAGCGCGTGCAGCTGATCGCAGAAATGTCCCGCGGACTGCGCGCTCAGCACGCAGTTGACCACCGTCGCGCCGGCCTCGCGCACCCGGTTCAGCCGATGCTCGGCCTCCCCCGGATCGCCGATCGGGTCGAGGGCGCGGCCGCTGGAGAGCACCACCTCGAACCCGTCCGGAAGCTCGAATCGGGCCAGCATCCCGGTCAGCTGTTCGATGGTCAGCCCGAAGGGCATCCAGCCGTCGGCCAGCGTCACCGCGCGCCGCAGCGAACGCTGCGTGTAGCCGCCCACCCAGATCGGCACCCTCGGCCGGGCCGAGCAGGGCTCGACGGCCACGCCCGCGAACGAATAGAACCGCCCATCGAAGGACGGCCGGGGATCGGACCAGGCGGCGCGCAGTGCGGCGATCGCCTCGTCGGCCCGCTCACCGCGATCGGCGAACGAGGCGCCCAGCATCTCGAATTCGGGGGCCAGCGATCCCACGCCCACACCCAGCACCATCCGGCCACCGCTGAGCAGATCAAGGGTGCCGTAACGCTTGGCGATCTCCAGAGGGTGGTGGTAGCCGAGCACCAGCACCGAGGTCGCCAGCCGGATCCGGCTGGTGCGCGCGGCCAGGAACCCCAACGTCGCCGACGGATCCCAGTAGGTCAGGCCGCGCCCCTCCCCGGCGCCGACCGGGACCATGACGTGTTCCCCGCAGGTGAGGTGGTCGTAGCCGAGTTCGTCGGCCACGACGGCGATCCGGACCAGGTCCTCGACGCTCCCGGCGGCCTCCCAGTCCGACGCGGTGCCCGGTATCTGCATGACGATGGGGGTTGAGAGTCCGATCCGCACACAACTGGTTCTACCTCATGTCCCGGTGCGGAAAGATGCTGTGTCGTGAAGAGAACCGGCGCGCTGGCCTTGACGTCAGCCGCGGCGGCCTTGGTCACCGCCTTGGCCGGATGTTCCTCGACTTCCCCCGAACCAACGCAGACGATCACCGTCTTCGCCGCGGCGTCGCTGAAGAAGTCCTTCACCGAACTCGGTGAGCAGTTCACGACCGACAATCCGGGAACCGCTGTCGAGTTCTCCTTCGCCGGATCCTCCGATCTGGTCACCCAGCTGACGCAGGGCGCGCCGGCCGACGTGTTCGCCTCGGCTGACCTGAAGAACATGGACAAGGCCGCGCGCGCCGGACTGCTGGCCGGCGATCCGGTCAACTTCGCGTCCAACACCTTGATGATCGCCGTCGCCCCGGGCAATCCGAAGAAGATCAGCGCGTTGAAAGACCTTGCCCAGCCGGGACTTTCGGTGGTGGTCTGCGCACCAGCGGTGCCCTGCGGTTCGGCGACGCAGAAGGTGGAGCAGGCCGCCGAAGTCCGGCTCGATCCGGTCAGCGAGGAGTCGTCGGTCGCCGACGTCCTCAACAAGGTCGTCACCGGGCAGGCCGACGCCGGACTGGTCTACCTCACCGACGTGCAGGCCGCCGGCGACAAGGTGACCGGCGTTGCGTTCCCGGAGGCTGCCGCGGCGGTCAACACCTATCCGATCGCCGTACTCAAGCAGTCCGGCCACACCGGTCTGGCGACGAGTTTCGTCGATCTGGTGGCCGGCGATGCGGGCCAGAAGGTCCTGGGCGCAGCGGGTTTCGCCGCGCCCAAAAGTTCCGCGCCCTGAAGTTCCGCGCCCTGAAGTTCCGCGCCCTGAAGCTCAGCGCCCTGAAGTTTCGCGCCCTAGGACTTACGCGCCACCAACCAGGCGGTCCCGCGCCCCTCTCCGGAGCCGATCACGTCCAGTGCGAGGAAAGCCGCAGCCAATTCACCCGGCACCGCGCGGTAGGGACCCGGCGTGGCATCGACCTCGCTGAGCACCGCGATGGCCAGCAGCCCGCCGGGCTTCAGGCGTTCGATCACCGCATCGTTGAGACCCGGCGCCCGGAACCGATGGCAGAGGATGACGTCGACCGGCGGCCCCGGCGGAAGGCCGCGGTCGAGGTCGGCCACGTCGAACCGGCAGCGGCCGCCCACCTGCCAGTGCGCAGCGAGGTCGCGAGCGGCGGCGACCGCCACCGGCGAGGCGTCGACGCCCCACGCATCGAGGCCGCGCCGGGCCAGCCAGACGGTGGCCCCGCCCTGGCCGCAGGCCAGCTCCAACGCCTTTCCGACCGTGGGGAATTCCTGCTCATAAGGCGTGAACACCGCCGGGAGATCCGCCGTACCGGAACCGACCGGGCCGCGTTCGGCGTACACCCCATCCCAGTGCAGCCGGTCCTGTGCAGACATACCGTCATTGTGCTGGCCGCATAATCACTGTCATGACGGTGGTGACCTTGCTGCATCCGGGAGCGATGGGGGCGGCCGTCGGGCGGCAGGCGGTTGCCGGCGGCGCGACGGTTCGGTGGGTCGGCGCGGGCCGCAGCGTCGCGACGCGAAACCGTGCTGCCGCAGCCGGTTTCGAGGAGTGCGGCACACTGGCGGCCGCTCTGGACGGCGCCGGGATCGTCCTGTCGATCTGCCCGCCCGCCGCTGCCGAGGACCTGGCCCGCGAACTCGCCGGCTACGCCGGGACCTTCGTCGAGGCCAATGCCATCACCCCGGCCCGGGTCAACCGCATCGCCGCGCTGCTGCCCACCGCCCGCGTGGTCGACGGCGGGATCATCGGCGAACCCCCGCACCGCCCCGGCACCACCCGGCTGTACCTGTCCGGTGATGCCGACGGGGTGCCGGAACTGTTCGACGGCACCGCCCTGGAGGTCATCACGCTGCCCGGCGGTGTCGGGCAGGCCTCTGCGCTGAAGATGGCCTACGCGTCCTATCAGAAGGCGAGCAGGGTGCTGGCCGCCGTCGCCCACGCACTGGCCCTCGAGCACGGCGTCGACGAACAGTTGATACGCGAGGCGGAACTACTGCGCTCCTTCCCACTCGCCGACGTCGAACAGTTCCCGGGTGTGGCGGCCAAGGCCTGGCGGTGGGCACCGGAAATGCTCGAGGTCGCCGATGTGTTGCGCAGCAACGGGTTACCCGATGGTCTCGCCAGGGGCACAGCCGATGCTCTGCGGCGGTGGACGGCTGCCAAGGACCGCGACGATCTGGACATCGCGACCGCCCTGAGCCTGCTGGCTCAGTCGCCGTCCTGACCGGCGCCGAGCACCTCGGCGATCAGGTCCCGGCCCGCTTCGCCCCCATTGAGTTGTCGCGCGACGCGACTGGTGATCCGCCAGCGTCCCTCGTCGCGACGCAGCCTCATCAGGTGCACACCCGCCCGGGCGATCGCGTAGCCGCCCGACTCCCGTCGCACCAACAGGGTGGATTCGCAGATCGCCACGGCCTCATCGCCATTCACCTCGATGACCGGCGGTCCGAAGAAGTGGCAGCACCCCTGGGCGATCAGACCCTGATGCGCCTCGGAGCGCACCATGGCGGCCACCTCGTCACGGCCGGACATCAGCCAGTCCCCGACGTCATAGCTGCCGTCGGCGGTCCAGAGTGCGGCCGCCCCGTCGGCGTCACCGGAGTCCACCAGCGGCCCGTAGGCCGCGATCAGCCGGGCGATGTCGCGCTCGTCCTCCAGGGTCCTGAGCCGACGCTCGATGGCATCCAACCGGTCCGCGCTCATTGCCGCTCCTCCTGTACCAGTCCGTCTTGGTCCACTCCGTCTTGGTCCACTCCGTCGCCGTCGAGCAGACGTCGCATGAAACGATTAGTTCCCTCAACGACTTTCGCACGGTCGGGGTCGCTGCGGCGGGCTACGTCCTCGCCGTTGCCGCCGGCGATGTACACCGGTCCGAACGGAAGCTGGTCGAGTCCCTCCCGTGCCACCTCGGTGGGATCGGCCACCTTCATTCCGGGGATGTCGAAGTTCAGCCCGGCCCGCTCCATGGCCGGTGTCCGGGTGACACCGAGGACCAACTCCAGCACGTCGACGCCGTGTTCGCGCAACTCCACCCACAGGCCCTCGGCGAAGATCCGGCCGAAGGCCTTGACTCCCCCGTAGACGGTGTGTCGCACTGATCCGAGATATCCGGCCATCGACCCGACGAGCAGAATCCCGCCCCGGCGACGCGCGCGCATGGCCCGACCGTAGTGCTGCACGAGTCCGGTCATGGTGGTGATGTTGAGGTCGACCACGCGCTGGAACTCGGCGAGGTCGCCGTCCAGGAACTCCCTGCTGCAGGTGTTGGCGCCGGCGTTGTAGATCAGCAGACCGACCTCCAGTCCCCGGGTGGCTGCGGTCACCGCGTCACACCCGCCCGGCGTCGCCAGATCAGCGACCACCGTGCGCACTTCGACACCGGACCGTGCGCAGACCTCTGCCGTGTGCACGAGGGGCTCGGTGCGGCGGGCGACGAGAACGAGATTGACCCCGGAGTGCGCCAGAAGGCGGGCGAACTCGGCCCCGACTCCCTCGGATCCACCCGCCACGACGGCCCAGGGCCCGTATTTTCCGTAGGGCATCCGCTCATGATCGCCCACGATTCGCGAGAAAGGCGACCGACCCGGTAGACCTTTGCCATGCTGAACGCCATGGCACGCCTGCCCCGCCGGATCGCCTCCGAACTGACTGCCAAGCTGCGTAGCCCCGAGGTCGCCGCCGTGGTGGCCGGGATCGAGTCCGGTCTGACCAAGCGTCGCCGCGACTCCAAGATGGAATCCGGGGAGTTCCGCGGCATTCACGTGGTGGTCTATCGCGGCTTCGTCGCCGACGACCTCGCGAAGGTCCGGGTGCGGGTGATCGAGACGCCGGAACTTCCCGGCGGCAGCTGGATCCCCTACTGGGACACCGCCCAGTCCAACCTGCGCCGGCACTCGGCGTTGGCCCTCGCCGGCGTCGAGGTGGAACTGCGGATCGGCAATCACACCGCCACCGAGATCACCGACGACCACGGTTTCGCGAACTTTTCGCTGCCGGTTCCGAATCTGAAGGTCGGCTGGCACGACGCCCACGCCACGGCCACCGCGGTCGACGGCGGCGAGTCCGCCTCCGGCGCCGGCCGGGTGGTCAAACCCTCACTGCGGGCGCCGTTCCTGGTGATCTCCGACATCGACGACACGATCCTGCTCACCGGTCTCACCGAAGGCGTGTCGATGGTGACCCGGACGCTGCTGCGGGAGGCCAATCAGCGCCGCGCGATCCCCGGCATGTCCTCGCTCTACCGCGGCTTGACCCGCGGCGTCGCCAATAAGGCCGGCAACCGCAAACCGGAGCCGACGTTCTTCTACGTCTCGACCGGAAGCTGGTCGTTCTATCCATTGTTGGAACAATTCATCCAGTTGCGGGCATTCCCGCAGGGGCCGATGTTCCTCACCGACTGGGGACCTACCGAGCGCTATCTCCGGCGCAGCGGAGCCGAACACAAGCGCACCGCCATCCGCCGCCTCCTCGAGGCCTATCCGGGCATGAAGTTCGTGCTGATCGGCGACAGCGGCCAACGGGATGCGCTGACGTACGAGGAGATGGCCCGCGAATTCCCGGGCCGCGTCGAACTGATCATCATCCGGCAGGTCGGCGATGACGACGAGGACCGCAACAAGCAAGTCCGTGAGCACGCGAAAACCCTTCGGGCAGAGGGCATTCCGCTGCATCTGGTCGCCGATGCCATGCAGGCCACGAAGCTGGCACACAAACTGAACCTCTGCGATGCGGAGACCATCCGGGAGGTCCGGACCGAGTCCGGCCAGCGCTGAACAGGCTGGCGCCCTCCCCCAATCGGTGGACACCGGTGTCAGCCGGATCAGGGGCTCGTCGGCGGACAGAGCGCCCGGCTGCCGGCCGCGATAGTCAAAGCACGCCACCAACCGGCGGCCGAGACAATCAAGGAGTCACCATGAACCGCAAAGTCACTCGACCCATCAGCACCGCACTGGGCGCGGCGGGCATCGCCCTGGCCGCCCTCACGATCGGCTCCGCCCCGCAGGCGCTGGCCGCGCCGAACGACGGCGGCTGCAGCAGCATGGCCATGCCCGCTGAGACCGCCGGCGCCGCGGACGCCGGCAACGCTCTGACCCGGGCCGGTCAGATCGCAGCGGCCTCAGCGCCCCGTTCCGACAGCGGCGGCGCACCCATGACCTGCCAGCCGGTCGGCCACGGCTGACCGAAACCGACCCTTAGGATCTTCCGGTGACCCTTCCGGTGACCAAGGCCATGCTGATCTCGCTTCCCTTGGTGTTTCTGCTGGGGACGGCGATCCAGCGCGGCAACACCTGCACCGTCGTGGCGGTGGACGACATCGTCCACCGCCGGTCATGGAACCGGTTCCTGGCCATCGCCTCGGCGTGGTTCCTGGTGGCCGGCGGACTCGTGCTGCTCACCATGGGCACCGGCACGACCATTCATGCCCGGGTCTTCCCGGTGACGGTCTGGTCGGCGGTCGGTGGCGTGCTACTGGGCCTGGGCGCGGTGGTCAACGGCGCGTGCACCACCGGAACCATCGCCCGGATCGGCTCCGGTGAGTACACCTTCTTGCTGACGGTCCTCGGTTTCTATCTCGGCTGCCTGCTCACCCCGCACGTGTTCGGATCCACGGCGGTCACCCACACCGGGTCACCGGCGGTGACGACCTCGCTGAACTACCCGGCGCCCACCCTGGTGTTTTTCGCAGTCGTGCTCGGACTCGACCTGTACCGGTTGATCAGGGGCAAGCATGAGAGCGTCAGCGATTTCCTGCACAAGGCCTGGGATCCGCGCACCGCGATCCTGTTGGTCGCGATCCTGTTCGTCGCCCTGGTCCAACTCGTAGGCCCGTGGGCCTACACCGAACTACTCGGCGAACTCAGCCGGGCCGACACCAGCGAGGCACTCCCGCAACTGCTGTTCCTGGCGGCGCTGGTGGCCGGGGCCGTGGTGGCGGGCAAGTCGATGCGGGGCAACCGGCTCATCGGACCGCTGCGCCCGAAGATCATCCGCTGCACCATCGGCGGGGTCGTCATGGGAGCCGGATTCTCGGTCGCGCCAGGGGCTTTCGACGGTCTGACCCTGCTCGGTCAGCCGCTGCTGCTGCCGTTCGCCTGGGCGGTCATGGGGGTCGTGTACGCGACGGTGCTGCTGGGCGTGCTGTACCTGCGTTCGGACCTGGGTTCCTGGATCAAGACCCGGCGAGGCTGACTCTTCCTCACGTCCGCAGGGATACCCTTCCCCTGTGAGCAACGCCGCGGCGTCCTACCTGCTGACCAACGGCCCGATCTGGACCGGTGACCCGGCACAGCCCTGGGCGCAGGCGATCGTCGTGCGCGGCACCGACCTCGCCTATGTCGGCACCCGCGATGCGGCCGACGCCTTCGTCGACTCCGGCACCGAACTGATCGACCTGCGTGGCCGGATGTGCCTGCCCGGCTTCATCGACGCCCACAACCATCTGGCCTCGATGGCGTTGAGCAAGCTCGGGGTGAACCTGTCCGGGATCGTCGGCCGCGACGCGATGCTGGCGGCCATCCGGGACTGGGTCGCCACCCAACCCTCCGATGCGCCGTTGCGCGGCCATGCCTGGATGCCCGACTCCTTCGAGGAGCGCTCACCGCGCCGGGAATGGCTCGACGAGATCACCGGCGACCGGCCGATGTACCTGTTCTCCGCCGATGCGCACGACTCCTGGTTCAACACCGCCGCGATGCGGGCGGCCGGTATCGGCCCGGACACCCCCGACCCCGATCCTGGAACGCAGTACTGGGTGCGCGATCCCGACGGCACGCCGACCGGCCACGCCGTCGAAGCTGCGGCGACCATCCCCATCCTCGTCGCGCAGGATCTGTTCTCGGTGTCCAACGTCCATGCGGCGCAGGAACTCACGCTGCGGCCCACACCGGCCTGGGGCATGACGGCCTACTTCGAGGCCGGCACCATCGTCGGCGCCACCAGCGAGGACTCCCGCTGGGTGTTCGAGGATCTCATCGCCCAGGACAACGCCGGGACACTGCCGGTGCGCATCGTCGGTTCGTACTGGACCCGTACCCCGACCGACGACCCGCAGGCCATCGCCGACGGCCTGAGCCGCTGGCATCGCGAGTTGCGGTCCGAGCACGTCGCGATCAACACCTGCAAGCTGTGGGCCGACGGGACCTTCATGAGCGGTGGGGCACTGCTGTTGACACCGTGCTGCGGGCACGCCTCCGACGATCTGGGCACCATGACCTTCCCCGCGGCGAACATCGAGGCGCAGATCGAGGCGGTGCAGGCCGCCGGCTTCGACATGCACATCCACATCGACGGCGACGGGTCCGCCCGCACCGTGCTGGACGCCTACGAGACAGTGCTGGGCCGCCGCGGGGACGAGGGAAGACGCCATGTGCTGGCACACAATTCGATGGTCGACCCGTCCGACATCAACCGGTATGCGTCGATGGGCATCATCGCCAACTGCACTCCGTTGTGGGGCACCGACTACAACGGTCAGTACCGCGACATCTACACCGCCATGCTGGGCGCAGACCGCGTCGAGGAACGGCTGTTCCCCTACGGCGACCTGGTGCGCTCCGGGGCCACCGTCACCTACGGCAGCGACATCCCCGGTGTCGACATCCCGGAGATCCCGCCGCTGATTCAGATCGAGTCGCTGGTCACCCGCTGCCGGCCCGGGCATCCCGAGGATCTGCCACTGGTGGCCCGTCAGCGGATAGGTCTGCATGACGCATTGCGCGGCTACACCGCCAACGGCGCTTACCAACTGCGCCTCGAGCACCGCACCGGGACGTTGCGAACCGGCATGGCCGCCGACCTCACCGTGCTGGGCGCGAACCTGTTCGGGGTCGACCCGCACGAAATCCATTCGGTTCCAGTGCTGCTGACGATGATGGACGGGCGGATCACCCATGACGCACGCTGAGAAGGAGCCCGCCGGACTGCTGGTCGGCGGGATCGCCGCCGGCGTGGCCGGGTCGATGGCCGATCTGCTCAGCCCGATCTATGCCACGTCGTTCCACAAGGGCTTCGGGCTGCCCAACACCCAGGCCGGTTTCCTGGTCACCGCGGCCCTCGGCGCGATGGCGGTGGTCGAATTCGGACTGGCGCACTCGATCGGCGGCAGCAATCTCAAGAGAGTCGCAACCTGGGGAGTCGCCGTCTCCTCGGTCGCGTTGCTCTACATCAGCGAGGTCAGTGACTACGCCGGTTTGGCCGGCTTCTGGAGTCTCTTCGCCGGGATGCTGGCGCTGGGCCTGGGCTGCGGACTGACCTTCGTCGCCGGCAACGCCGCGCTGTCCTACGCCAACAACAGTGAACGCTCGTTCGGCCTGCTGACGTTCTGGTACATGATCTTCGTGTTCATCATGATGAGCACGAATCCCTATCTGCGCCAGCTGTATCCGATCGTGTTGCCGTATGCGGCGATGGTCGCCGTCCAGCTGGTGTGCCTGGCGCTGATCTGGTGGAAGTTGCCCGACACCCGGCTGCTCAAGGCCAAGGAGACCGGAACCGGCTCCGCCGCAACCGATCTGAAGCTGTTCAGCCCGCTGCCGATCCTGCTGGGCCTGGCGGTGACGCTGTCGCAGTTGTCGGTGGCGGGGCTGTGGACCTTCGCCCAGGAATTGGGCCGCACCGCCGGGATGTCCTCGCAGAGCGTCTCGAGTTTCCTGGGCTTCTCGCAGCTGATCGGACTGTTGGGCACCTTCGCCCCGTGGCTGCTTGGCCGTTGGGTGGGCCGCGGGATCCTCGGTGCGTTCGGGCTTCTGGTGACCGCACTGGGCGTCGTCGCCGTCGCGTTGGTCCACACTCCGAATGCGTATATCGCCGGCAATCTCGCGGTGAACCTGGGCTATTGGATGGTGCTTCCCCTCGGCTTATCCGTCGCGGCCGATCTGGACCGCAACTCCGGACGCCTGGTCGCCTTCATGCTCGGTATGTCCTCGATCGGCCTGGCCATCGGGCCGAGCCTGGCCGGACCTCTGCTCGGCGGTGCGGACACCACGCTGGGCGGCTGGGTGTTCGGCATCATCGGACTGATCGCGGTGCCGCTGATCGTGCCACCGGCTCGCGCAGCCGACCGGGCGGCGAAGGCCGCAGCCGTCAATCCCCCTGTACCCAATCCACCCGCGCTCAATCCCCCTGGGTCACAAAGTCGATGAGTTCCTCGACCCGGCCGATGAGGGCCGGCTCGAGATCGTTCCAGTCCCGGACAGTGCCGCGGATGCGTTGCCAGGCGGCGGCGATGTCGGCCTGATTGCGGTGCGGCCAGCCCAGGGCGTCGCAGATGCCGTGCTTCCACTCGACGTTGCGCGGGATGGTCGGCCAGGCGTCCAGTCCCACCCGCGCCGGTTTGACCGCCTGCCAGATGTCGACATACGGATGACCGACGACCAGGGTTTGCTCGCCGCCCGGTCCGCGACGCACCGCCTCGGCGATGCGGGACTCCTTGGACCCGTCGACCAGGTGGTCCACCAGAACGCCGAGGCGCCGGCCGGGCCGTGGCCGGAACTCGCTGACGATGCCGCTCAGGTCATCGATGCCGCCGAGGTACTCGACCACCACACCTTCGACCCGCAGATCGTGCCCCCAGACCTGCTCGACGAGTTCGGCGTCATGGCGGCCCTCGACGTAGATCCGCCCGGCCAGGGCCACCTTCGCGCGAGCGTCGGCGACCTTCACCGATCCGGAGGCGGAGCGCTGTTGAGTCGGCGCCGCGGCCCGGCGCGGCGCGGTCAGGATCACCGGCTTTCCGTCGACCCAGAAGCCCGGCCCCAGCGGGAAGACCCGGGTTCTGCCGTGCCGGTCCTCCAATTCGACCCGGCCGCCCTCGATCCGGACGACGGCGCCGACGTACCCGGATTGCGGGTCCTCGACCACCATCCCGGCCTCGGCGGGCATCTCCACCGAACGGACCTTGCCGGTGTTGTGCGGGTTGCTTGCCAGGATGTCGGCGCCATAGCGATCGGCCACCCGGCGATCCTAGGAAGCCGAATCGCCTTGGCGGCGCAGGCACGCGGCGGGTCCCCGCAGTAAATCGCCCCGCCAGCCGATACCGTCTGCTGCCATGACCTGCCGCAGCAGTATCACCCTCGCCATGGCCGTTCTGGCCGCCGTTTCGCTGTCATCCTGCGCCGCCGACAAGGGCACCACCGCCAAGGAGTCGCCGGCCGGCACCGCCGCCGCCGCCCCCTGCACCAAGGAGGCACTGGCCAAACCGGCCCTGGATGCCGCGCACGCACTCGGCCCGGACAACGTCTACGCGATCGACCATCTGGATTGCGCCGACGGTTGGGCCGTGACCGGCGGTCTGCTGGCCGACAAGAGCAACCCGAAGATGGGCGCCCCGACGTCCTTCGTGTTCGAACAGCACGGACAGGACTGGGCGGTCCAGGACAAGGCCAAGGTCTGCGGGACCGATCCGATCACCACCACCGCGCCCGCCGACGCGAAGATCCCGGCCGCGCTGTTCCTGCCGGGCTGCGCCGCCGGCTGACTCAGTCCGTTTCTCAGTCCGCCTCGAAGGCCGCCGCGGCGTCCCGGTTCAAGTCGATGTAGGCCTTCTCACTGACGTCGAAGGCCACGCCCTGGATCGTGCCGCCGCTGAATTTTCCGGGGTTCTTGTACTGCTCGGAGACGTTGTCGCCGCTGTCGTAGCCGACGCACAACCCGTCACCAGCCAGGGTGAACTTGCCGATCTGGGCGCGCATCGGTCCGGTCGCCACCGGGTTTCCGTCGACGTAGAGCGTCGTGGTGCCCAGCGACTCGCCGTGCTCCCCTGCCTTCTCCCGCGTGAATTCCATTCCCAGCGAATGCTTTCCGGGTGTGAGCACCGGTGAGGAGAAGTCCTGTTCGGGCTTGATGCCCAGGAAGTTGTAGACGTAGTGCAGCCGGCCGTCCTTGATGAACAGGGTGTGCCCGCCGAATCGTGATCCGTGCGCGAAGAGCACACCGTCGGCCTCCGGTGTCAGGTCCACATTGGCGACGACCTTGTAGGAGCGCCCGCGGATGCTGACCGCGACACCTTCGGGAACCGGTGCGGTGTCCGGGTAGTAGACGTAGCGGTCCCGCGGCGGTTCGGACTGCGGGCGCGGGGTGCCGGCCTGCTCGACGGCGGAACGGTCGTCCAGCGGCAGCACGAAGTTGTCCCTGGCCTCCTCGTCCCAGGCCTTGATCAGCTCCTTGAGCTTGTCCGGGTGCTGATCCGCGACGTTGGTGGATTCGGAACGGTCCTCATCGACGTGGTAGAGCTCCCAGCGGTCCTGGTCGAAGTGCCCCTTGTTGCTCAGCGGCGCGTGCAACGCAGACGCCTTCCAGCCGTCCTGCCAGATACCGCGGGTGCCCAACATGGCGAAGTACTGACGCTTGCGGGCGGTCGGCGCCTTCGCGTCGTCGAAGCTGTAGCGCATCGAGACACCGTTGAGCGGGTACTGCTTGATGCCCTTGTACTCCTTGGGCATCTCCAGCCCCGCGACGTCGAGGACGGTGGCTGCGACGTCGGTGGCGTGGTGGTACTGATGGCGCACTTCGCCTTTGGCCTTCATCCCCTTCGGCCAGGAGATGACCATCGGGTCGCAGGTGCCGCCGGCGAACTGGGCGTAGCGCTTGAACATCTGGAAGGGGGTGGAGAACGCCGTGGCCCAACCGGTCGGATAGTGGTTGTAGGTGTCCGGGCTGCCGAGCGTGTCGAGGTACTTCATGTTCTCGGACAGTTCGTCGGGGTAGCCGTTGAAGAACTTGTTCTCGTTGACCGAGCCGTTCGGAGAGCCCTCACCGGAGGCGCCGTTGTCGGCGCAGTAGAAGATGATCGTGTTCTCCAACTGTCCGGTCTGCTCCAGATAGTCGACGATCCGCCCGACCTGGGCGTCGGTGTACTCGGAGAAGCCGGCGTACACCTCGGCCATCTTCGAGAACAGTTTCTTCTCGTCAGCGCTGAGCGAATTCCACGGTCGCACAGCGTCGTTGGCCGCCGCGACATCTTCGGGCAGCGGATTGATCGGGGTCATCTTGGTCCCAGCCGGGAACACGCCCTTCTCGACCATCCGGGGCAGCACCCAGTCGCGATAGGCCTCGTACCCGTCGTCGAACCGGCCCTTGTACTTGTCGATGTACTCCTGCGGAGCCTGATGCGGGGCATGGTTGGCGCCCGGGCAGAACCACATGTACCAGGGCTTGGACGGGTTCGACGACTTCTGATCCCGCAGCATCCGGATGGCGTTGTCGGTCAGGTCCTTGGACAGGTGGTACCCCTCGCCCGGACCGTAAGGCTGCTCGACGAACCGGTTGTCCTCGACCAGGTCGGGGAACCACTGATTGGTCTCGCCACCCAGGAATCCGTAGAACCGGTCGAAACCCTTCTGCAGCGGCCACTCCGACTTGCTGCCGCCGCTGGAGACGTCCTCCTCGGGAACATTGTGGTTCTTGCCCACCCAGAAGGTGCTGTAGCCGTTGTCCTGCAGCACCTGCCCGATGGTGGCGCACTGCGCCGGCAACCGGGCGGCCATACCCGGAAAACCGTTGGAGCCCTCGGTGATCGACCCCGAGCGGTTCACATGCTGACTGCGGCCGGTGAGGAAACACGACCGGGTGGGTGAGCACAGCGCGGTGGTGTGCCACTGCGAATACATCACGCCGTTGTCGGCGAGGCGCTGCATGACCGGCATCTCGATCCGGCCGCCGTACGGCGACCAGGCCGCCAGTCCGGTGTCGTCGTAGAGCACCACGAGGATGTTCGGAGCCCCCTCCGGCGCCTTCCGCAGTTCGAAGGGTTTCCAGTCCGGCGTGGAGTCGCGGATGTCGAGTTCGATCTTGCCGTCGAAGCCCTCGTTGATTCCGGTGCCGTAGCCGGGCGGCCCGGCCTCGGAACTCTTCGGGCCGCACCCGCCAAGAGCGGGCACCGCAGCCGCACCCAGGCCGGCGGCGGCGAGACCGCCGAGGATCTTGCGGCGGGACAGTCTGGGCGTGCCGCCCTGGTCGCCGTTCTCGGCTGGTTCGGGGCTGCGCTCCACCATGGCTGATCTCCTCAGGGGTATCCGGTGTCCGCAGACTAGTGCAGCCCTTCCGGATTCCGGGGCAAAGGACACCGATTCGTGCGAAAGGGCTTTTCCCGGGCTTTCAAGACCGATCGCCTTCTGCAGCTATGCCTGCGACTCCGATATAGTTCGCCCGCGAAACCATGGGAACGACAACCGAACAACACGCACTGCCGGTACCGGCCTGGACGCTGGCGGTGACCGCGATGTTCTGTGTCCAACTCGGTTCAGCACTGTCGCTGCCGCTGATCGGCCAGGTGGGTCCGGCCGGCACCGCCTGGCTTCGGCTCAGCGCGGGCGCGCTGATCTTTCTGGCACTGGCGCGTCCCCCGTTGCGCGACCTGAACCGCCGGGACATCCCCGCCCTGATCGCCCTGGGGGTGACCACCGGGGTGATGACGAGTCTGTTCCTCTCCGCCATCGAGCGCATTCCATTGGGCACCACGGTTGCCATCGAGTTTCTCGGACCGCTCAGCGTCGCGGCAGTGCGCAGCCACAACCGCAGGGCGCTGGTGTGGCCGGCCATCGCCGGAATCGGGGTGTTGTTGCTCACCGAACCGTGGCACGGCTCGGTCAACGCCGCGGGCATCGCGTTCGCCGTCGGCTCGGCCTTCGGGTGGGCCGCCTACATCGTGCTCACCCAACACGTCGGAGACCGGTTCAGCGGGCTCAACGGACTCAGCCTCACCATGCCGATCGCCGCCGTCACGGCCGCTGTTGTGGGGATCCCCCAGGCGCACAACCACATCACCCCGGCCGTGCTGGCCACCGCAGTGGGCCTGGCAGTGCTGCTACCGGTGCTGCCGTTCGCACTGGAGATGACCGCGCTGCGCCACATGACACCGTCGGCGTTCGGCACCCTGATGGCGCTGGAACCCGCCATCGGGGTCGTCCTCGGACTGATCGTGCTGCATCAGCATCCTGCGGCCCTTCAGGTGGCCGGGGTCATGCTCGTCGTGATCGCCGGTGCGGGCGCCCAGCGTAACGGGAAACGCAACGGAGGCCGCCAGATGCATCCCCCGGCCGAGGTCGCCTAGGCTGCCGCGGTGCGAGTTCTCCTGACCGGCGCCGCCGGATTCATCGGAAGCCGGATCGCGACGACCCTGGCTGCCCGCGGCCACGAGGTGGTCGCCGTCGATGCGATGCTCCCGGCCGCCCACCCGGACGACGCGGCCCCACCGGAGGGTTGCAAGCGGATCGACGTCCGGGACGCCGGCGCACTGGCGGCATTGCTGACCGGCATCGACGTCGTCTGCCATCAGGCGGCCGTCGTCGGCGCCGGCGTCAACGCACTCGACGCCCCGTCCTACGCGCTGCACAACGACGCCGGGACCGCGACACTGTTGGCCGAGATGTACCGGGCCGGGGTGCAGCGCCTGGTGCTGGCCTCCTCGATGGTGGTCTACGGCCAGGGAGCTTTCAGTTGCGACGTCCACGGCCCGGTCGACCCGGCGCCGCGCACCCGCGCCGATCTGGACGCCGGACTCTTCGAGCATCGCTGCCCGATCGGCGGGGAGGAACTCGGCTGGCAACTGGTCGGTGAGGACGCCCCACTTCGCCCGCGCAGCCTGTATGCGGCCAGCAAGGTCGCCCAGGAGCACTATGCACTGGCCTGGGCCGAGTCGAGCGGTGGATCCGTCGTCGCGTTGCGCTATCACAACGTCTATGGTCCGGGAATGCCGCGGGACACCCCGTACTCCGGTGTGGCGGCGATCTTCCGGTCCGCACTCGAACGGGGTGAGCCGCCAACGGTTTTCGAGGACGGCGGACAGATGCGCGACTTCGTCCACGTCCACGACGTGGCCGCCGCCAACGCCGCGGCGGTGGACTACGCGTCGGACGACAGGGGCGGCGGCTTCGCGGCGGTGAACGTCTGTTCGGGCCGGCCGATCCGGATCATGGATGTCGCCTCCACGCTGTGCGCCGCCAAGGGCGGACGGCCTCCGGTGGTCAGCGGGCAGTACCGCAGCGGCGACGTCCGCCATATCGTCGCCGACCCCGCCGGCGCGGCCGCCCTGCTCGGCTTCCGCGCACAAGTCGAACCGGACGATGGCCTTCGGGAATTCGCGTTCGCACCGCTGCGTGAATGACCCCGGGCGCGACCCGGTATTTCAGACCGAAAGCCCGTTTTCTGACCTAGGGTGATCAGCGATGTCCGACTCCCCTTCAACCGACGTGACCGTGGTGATCCCCTGCCTCAACGAGGCGGAATCGCTTCCGGCTGTCCTCAAGGCGATGCCGCCCGGCTACCGGGCCCTGGTCGTGGACAACAACAGCACCGACGACACCGCAGCGGTGGCCCGGGCGCACGGCGCCGAGGTGGTGCTCGAGACCCGCGCCGGGTACGGCGCCGCGGTCCATGCGGGCGTGGTCGCGTCGAGCACCCGGGTGGTGGCGGTGCTCGACGGGGACGGATCCCTTGACCCCGCCGCGCTGCCGAGGATGGTGGCCGAACTCGATCGCGGTGCGGACATGGTGGTGGGCCGTCGCAGGCCGGTACCCGGATTGCGCTGGCCGTGGCACGCCCGGATGGGCACGGCGGCGGTGGCCTGGCGACTGCGCACCCGCCACCGCCTGCCGGTGCACGACATCGCGCCGATGCGGGTGGCCCGACGGGACGCACTGCTGGGGTTGGGTGTCGCCGACCGCCGGTCGGGGTATCCGCTGGAACTCATGGTCAAGGCGGCCGATGCCGGCTGGCGGGTGACCGAGATCGACGTGGACTACCGGGAGCGCGCCGGCGGACGCTCCAAGGTCAGCGGTTCGGTGCGCGGCAGCCTGACCGCGGCGGTGGACTTCTGGAAGGTGATCTCGTGACCGCTGTCACCGCACTCGTGGTCGCCAAGGCGCCGGTACCCGGGTTGGCCAAGACCCGTCTGGCCGCCGCGGTCGGTGACGAGCGAGCTGCCGACATCGCCGCCGCCGCATTGCTCGACACCCTCGACGCCGTCGCTGCGACGCCGTTCGCAGCCCGGGTCGTCGCGCTCACCGGAGATCTCGCGCTGGCGGCCCGATCCGGCGAGATCCGTTCCCGTCTCGCGGATTTCACCGTCATCGGCCAGCGCGGCACCGACTTCGGTCACCGGCTGGCGTATGCCCACGCCGATGCCGCCGCAGCCGTCGGCGACCGGCCGATCCTCCAGATCGGAATGGACACACCGCAACTCACCGCAGACCTGCTTGCCGACTGCGCAGGCAAACTCGCCCCCGGCACCGCCGTCCTCGGGCCGGCCGCCGACGGCGGCTGGTGGGCGCTCGGCGTCAGCGACCACTTGCTGGCCGGATGCCTTGCCCGGGTCCCGATGTCGCAGTCCGACACCGGCGCGCTGACCGCGGCAGCACTCGAACAAGCCGGCGCACAGGTGGTGTTCGCCGCTGAACTCGGCGACGTCGACACCATCTCCGACGTCCCACTCGTCCGCGCCGCCTGCCGCCCCGCCAGCCGATTCGCCCTTGCCACCGAAGGGATCTGAGAGATGACCGCACCAGCAAGAGAGACCTTGCGCGGCACCGCGATCACCACCCGGGTCGGTCTCGCACTCGGCGTGGCCGTCACGATCTGCTTCGTCACCGGTTTCATCAGTCATTTCATCCAGCACCCCCAGCCCTGGTTCTACTGGCCGACCCGGCCGGTCTGGCTCTACCAGGCCACCCAGGGCCTGCACGTGATCGCCGGTATCGCCGCGATCCCCCTGCTGGTGGTCAAGCTGTGGTCGGTCTACCCCAAGCTCTTCGAGAAGCCGATCATCGGTGGTCTCACCAAACAGCTTGAGCGGGCGTCGATTCTGGTCCTGATGGCGTCGATGTTGTTCCAGTTCTCAACCGGCCTGATGAACATCGCCAAGTGGTACGCCTTCGGTTTCTTCTTCACCACCAACCACTACGCGATGGCCTATGTGGCGTCCGGCGCACTGCTGGTGCACATCGGGGTCAAGCTTCCGGTCATCCGCCGGGCCCTCGGCGAACCACTCGAGGACATTCCGACCGGCGAACTGCGTCCCGGGCCGACCCGGCGCACGGTGCTGGCCGGAACCTGGCTGGCCGCGGGCGTCGCGACTCTGGTCACCGCCGGCCAGACCGTCTCGTGGTTCCGAAAAGCCTCGGTGCTGGCCCCGCGCTCCGGCAACGGACCACAAGGTATTCCGGTCAACCGGACCGCACTGGCCGCCGGCGTGCTGCGCACCGCCCAGTCGCCGGACTACCGGCTGACCGTCTCCAACGGCGCGAACGTCAGCACGTTCACCCTCGCCGAACTCGCCTCCCTGCCGCAGACCGCCTGCCGGTTGCCGATCGCCTGCGTGGAGGGCTGGAGTGCCACCGCCGACTGGTCCGGGGTGCTCCTGTCGACTCTCGTTGGTGCAGTGGGCGGCTCACCGGACTCCGACGTCCGGATCATCTCGCTGGAACCGCCCGGCCCGTACTCACGGACCACGGTGCCGGCCCGGCACGCACGGGACTCCCAGACCCTGATCGCGTTGGAACTCAACGGGGAACCGCTCGACCTCGACCACGGCTATCCGGCCCGGCTGATCGCCCCGTCGCGGCCCGGCGTGCTGCAGACCAAGTGGATCTCGAGGATCGAGGTGGTGCAGAAATGACCGCAATCCGGTTGGCGCTGATGGCCTTCGGTATCGCGCTCGGCGCCTACGGGGCCGTGCTGTTGCTGGACAACCCCACCAAGATCCTGATCCGGATCGCAGTCTGGGCCGGAGTCGGCGTGCTGCTGCACGACGCGGTGTTCGCCCCGGTCTGCGTGGCACTGGGGTTCGCCGGGAAGCGCATCCTGCCGCGGTCATGGTGGTCACCACTGATGGTCGCCGGGCTGTGCAGCGCGGTGCTGGTGCTGCTGGCCATCCCGGTCTACGACAAGCCCGGCCGCCAGCTCGACACACCGTCGGCGCTCGACCGCGACTACCACTGGGGGCTGTGGGTGTCGCTGGCCATCGTCTGGGGTGCCGCACTGCTCATCCTGATCGGCAAGCACCTACTACCAGTTGGTCAGAATAAAGCTGTTCAGCAGCAGCGCGCCGATCACGTTGAGGCTCAGCCACCATCGATGTGAGCGCGCCGGCAGCAGCGCGGGCGCAGCGGTCAGCCACACTTCGAACGGCAGCCAGATGCGTTCCGTCTCCGCCTTGGACAGCATCGACAGGTCGGCCAGCACGATCGCGGCCAGTGCCGCCAGCACCAGCAGGTTGAGACCGTTACGTGCCTTGACGGCAGGCACGTCGAAGGCGCGCACCACCCCAGCCGCACTGCCCAGACCGATCGCGCAGACCACCGACGCGAAATTGGCCCACCCCCAGTACTGGAACGGCCGGACATTGGCGATGCCCTGCCAATAGCGTTGCTGGACAAGCTGGTAGCCGTCGAACCACCAGAAGCCCGCCAGCGCGAAGATCACCACCACGACAAGGGCCGCCGCGACGGCGACGGCCAGCCGGCGCAATGCCGTGCGGCGGTCCACCGCGCAGAACAGCACGGCCAGCGCGGGCAGCCCCATCAGCGCCAGCCCGTAGTTGAGGAAGATCCCCCAGCCCAACAACAGCCCGGCTCCGGCCGCGGCCAGGGCAGGTCTGCGTGCGGTGTTGCGAACGGCCAACGCCAGCAGGGCGATTCCCCAGGCGACGACCCCGGCGTAGTAGCCGTCCGCCGATACCGCGATCCAGATCGCCGTCGGCGCCACCGCGACGAACGGCGCCGCCAACCGGGCCGTCGACTCGGCAGCCACCGCGCGCAGTGCGACCAGGATGGCCGCCGCCGCACTGGATCCGACTGCCAGGCACAGCAGGCCCGCCCAGGCTCCTCCGCCCAGGCCGATCCGGTCCATCCACACGAAGGTCAGCAGCGCCCCCGGCGGGTGACCGGAGACATGTGTCGTCCACGAGTTCGGCTGATAGTCGAGGATGCGACTGGAGAAGGTCCGCAGCGTCTCAGGGATGTCGGTGATGCCCGGGACCTGGCGCAGGTACTCGTGCTTGGCGGTCAGACGCCCGGCGAAGCCGCGCTGCCAGCCGTCGATCATCGCCAGCGCGAAAGCCCAGGCGGCCGCGGTCGCCCACGCCGTGAAGGTGACCGAACGCCAGGACAGCCGTTGCGCGAGTTGCGGCCCCCAGCGCACCGCGGCGGCGCCGATGGCGATCGCCGGGATCGTCCCCCACCCCACATGGGCGTTCCACCAGCCGAAGATCGGTGCGGTGTCGGCGTAGTCCTTGATCTGCTTCGGGGTGGCGCGGATCAGCGGCGTGACGGTGCCCAGATGCAGGTGCGGGACGACGAACGCCGTGACGACCAGAAGCAGTGCCGCGCCGGCCGCGATCCGGTCCCGCCTCATGGGAGATCCCCCGCTCATGGGAGATCAAAGGGCAGTTCCACGCCCTCATGAGCCAGGCAGTGTGAGCAGACCCGCTCGGAGTCCAGACGAAATATCATCTCGTTGACAAGCCGCTTGAACGGGACCATGTTGCGCTCGAACTCCGCGAACACGTCGGCCGCCCGGACTCCGGACCCGACGTCCACACCGGCATCCAGATCGGTCACCAAAGCGATTGCCGCGTAACACATCTCCAACTCGCGGGCCAACACCGCCTCGGGGTAGCCCGTCATGTTCACCAGGGTGAATCCCTGGCGGACGAACCACTGGCTCTCCGCCCGGGTGGAGAACCGCGGCCCCTGGATCACCACCATGGTGCCGCCGTCGACCACCCCGGGATGGCTGACTGCACTGGCCCGCAGACCCGGGCAGTACGGGTCCGCGAATTCGACGTGGATGCCACCGGAGTCGAAGTAGGTGTCGGCGCGGCCCCGGGTGCGGTCCACGAGTTGGTCGGGCACCACGATCGCGCCCGGCGGCAGATCGGCGGTCAGGCTGCCCACCGCGCACGGGGCCAGCACCCGGCGCACGCCCAATGAGCGCAGCGCCCACATGTTGGCGCGATACGGCACGGTGTGCGGCGAGTACTCATGGTCGCGCCCGTGCCGCGGCAGGAACGCCACTTCATGGTCACCGACGCGACCGACGGTGACCGCGGCACTCGGCGAACCGTACGGAGTGGAGATCTCGTGACCCCTGGCGTCGTCGCCGAAGAAGCTGTAGAAGCCGCTGCCTCCGATGACTCCGATCATCCGGACATTAAACTCTGGGTCTGTTGCGATGACCGCCAACACCCCGGGGAGAGCGCGGATGGACCTGTTCGAGCGTCAGTGGCAGACCTATCGCAGCGTGGTCGACCACGACTGGATGGAACACCGCGGCATCACCGCCGCCTGCTCCGGCGCGCTCGAATCCTGGATGCACGAACATCCGGATCGGCGGGGGACGGCAAGACTGCTGGACCTCGGCTGCGGGGACCTCGCACGGATGGCTCCGGTGTTCGCGTCGCTGCCGCTGGGCGGTTATCTGGGGGTGGACCTGACTGAACAGGTGCTACCGATGGCGCGCACAGCGCTCGGACCGGTCAGGTTTCCGGTCGAGTTCCGGCACGACGACGTCCGGGAATTCGTCCGGGAATCCGGCGAGGACTTCGACCTGGTGCACGCCGCTTTAGTGCTGCACCACCTTTCCGACGACGCCAAGGGCGACTTCCTGGCGGAGCTGCGGCCACGGGTTCGTCCCGGCGGATGCTTCATCTGGGCCGACGTCTTCCGGGAACCGGGTGAGTCCCGCGAGCAGTACGCCCAGCGCTATGCCACCCGGATCCGGCGGGGCTGGACCGGGATCGACCCTGACGCCCGCGAGACACTCGTCACGCATATGAGCACCTATGACTTCCCGGCCGACCGGGTCGCCATCGTCAGGCAGGCCGAACTGGCCGGTTGGCGGTGGCACTGGGTGTGGCAGGGACAGCACCGGGCCGAAGCCGTCGCCCTGCTCACCGTCGCCTGAGTCGGAGGATCAGCATGTTCACACCCAATCGCCGCCACTTCCTGGGCGGCGCGGCACTGGCCGGTTTGGGGGCAGTCGCCGGATGTTCCCGCAACAAGGTGATCCACGGGGAACACACGCTGACCGAGGACACCGCGAACCTGACCCCCGATCAGGCTCTGGCCAAGCTCACCGAAGGCAATGCCCGTTTCGTCGGGATGACCGAGATCGAACCCAACGTCAGTTCGGCGCGCCTGGTGGCGGTCGCCAGTGGCCAGAAGCCGTTCGTCGGGGTGTTGGGGTGCGTGGACTCCCGGGTGCCGCCCGAACTCGTCTTCGACCGGGGCCTCGGCGACATCTTCGACGCCCGCATCGCCGGCGCGATCCCCGATGACGCGGCGATCGGCTCCCTGGAGTTCGGCGTCGAGGAGTTCGGCGTTCCACTGCTGGTGGTGCTCGGGCATTCCCGGTGCGGTGCGGTCACCGCCGCCGTCAAGGAGATCACCTCCGGCGGTCCCCCGCCGCCGGGGCGGATCGGCGCGGTGGTCGATCCGATCCTGCCGGCCGTCAAGGCCGTCCAGGCGCAGGGTGTCACCGGCGATGCGGTTATCAACGCGAGTGCCAAGGAGGTGGTGCGCCGCAGCGTGGCCGCACTGCACGACAGCCCCGTGCTCCGGGATCGTCTGGCCGACGGGAAGCTGAAAATCGTTGGCGCCTTTTATGATCTGGACACGGGCAAGGTGGAGTTCCTGCCTTGACGCCCGAGCACCGACTGCACACAGCGCCTGCGCCACCACCCGGCCATCACTGACCTGTGCCGGTCAGAGGGCGAACTGGTCCTCGACCAGTCCCAGCCACACCTGAGCGGCGTCCATGGCCACCTTCTCGCTGATGAAGGCGTGCTGGGTGCCGGTGTAGATGTCGCGGAAGGCCCGTTCCAGCCGGGAGCCCTCCCGGATCGAGGTGGTACCGGCGGCCAGATGCGCCCACTGCGCGGCCTCGCGCGCAACGTCGGTGGCGTATACCGCCGCGGCCCGCAGATCGGCCCGGTTGGTCGGAGTCAGACCGTCGCCGGCGGCCGAGGCCTCGGCCTCGCCGAATACATCGAGCAGCAGCAGTCGGGCGGCCCGCCAGGCGCAGACGTGGTGGGCGAGATCTTTCTGGAAGGTGGGACGACTGGCCAGCGCAGCCATATCGCTCATCCGGAACTTGGTGGCCGCCAACTCCTGAACGTCGTCGAGCATGCTCTTGGCCACCCCGAGTGCCCAGGCCGCATGCCCGGCGGCAGTGACGGCCATCAGGCCCATCCGGGCGGCCGGCGAGGCACCGCGCACGGGCTCGCGGGAGAACAGTTCGAACGTCCGGTACGCGGGAACGAACACATCGGAGACGTTGTAGTCATAGGACCCGGTCCCCTTGAGGCCCTGGACATGCCAGCCGTCGGTGAACGTCACCTCGTCGCGCGGCACCAGGGCGACCATCATCACCGGCATCCCGTTGTCCATCATCTGCGGCATGCCGTCCTGCATCGGCATGAACCCGGCGGCGACGTACTGCGAATGGCCGGTGCCCGATCCGAAACTCCACGATCCGGTCAGCCGGTATCCCCCGTCGACGATCACGCCCTGGCCGAGTGGGGCGAACTGCCCGCCCATGGTGACCCGGTTGCCGTTGTCGGTGAACACCTCGGCGAACCCCTCATCGGGCAGGTAACAGGCCGCGGCGAAGGCGGACGGAAAATTCGCGATGCCGATCCAGCCGAAAGAGCCGTCCTGCCAGGCCATCTCGATCCAGGTTTCGATCATCTCGGCGAATCCGGGTTCAACACCGCCGGCTTCACGGGGATTGAATGCCGTCATCAACCCACTGGACCACAAGGCGTCCACGATCGGCGGTGACATGGTTCGCAACTGTTCGGAATCAACCGCTTCGGCCGCCACCACGTCACGCAGTCCACGCGCCATGCTCATCACATCATCAGCCACCGGCCAGTCCCATCATCTCCGTTACCCCATGGTCACGACCCGCCGTGTACCCGCCGTCGACCGCCAGTGCCTGCCCGGTCACGAACGAGGCGTCCGGGGACAGCAGGAAGGCGGCGACGGCGGCGATCTCCTCCGGCTTCCCCCGCCGCCGAAGCGCATGCTCGTGCGTCACTCCCGCCTTCACCTGAGCCATCTCCGGCGCGGATAGAACCGCGTCCAGCATGGGAGTGTCGATGAAGCCGGGACAGATTGCATTGCAACGGATTCCGCTCGGCCCGTAGTCGATTGCGACGTTCTTGGTCAGCAGCACCACGCCTCCCTTCGCCGCGTTATAACAACTTCCGCCGGCCGTTCCCTCCAAACCCTCGACGCTGGCCAGCGTGACGATGGAACCCCGCTCACCGCCGATGCGCTCTTGCCCGAGCATCCGCGCGACCGCGGCCTTCACGACCAGGAAGGTGGCGGTGAGGTTGATGTTGAGGACCCGCGCCCATTCCTGGGCGTCCAGTAGATGCACCGGCCCGCCGCCGGGCACACCGGCCGAGTGCACCACGCCGGCAAGCCGACCCCGTACCGCGTCGAAAACCCGGGCCACCGCGGCTTCGTCGGTCAGATCGGCTGTCACGAAGCTGAAGCCGTCTTCGCCGGCGAGTTCGTCGGCCGGAGCGAGGTCGCATCCCACCACCATGGCGCCGTCGTCGAGCAGTCGCTGTGCGGTGGCCAACCCGATGCCGGACGCGGCACCGGTGACCACCATCGTCATCCCGTCGAAGCGCGCCATCCTCAGCTCCGCATCCTCAGCGCGCCCCGCGGACCAGACGGCCCGGTCGCGCCCCGGTGTCTGCCCCGTCCCGGCGGGTCACCACCCCGCTGACGACGGTGGCCGTGTAGCCGGACGCACCCTGGACCAGACGGTGCCCGCCGGCCGGAAGGTCGTAGGCCATCCGGGGTGCATGCAACGTCAGCGCATCCATGTCGATGACATTGATGTCGGCCTTCTTGCCCACCTCGATCACGCCGCGGTCGGAGAGTCCGAAAAGCATTGCGGTGTCGCGGGATTGCTTACGCACCACATACTCCAGCGGCAACTTCTCGCCACGGCGCCGGTCGCGGGCCCAGTGCGTCAGCAGAAAGGTCGGGTAGGACGCGTCGCAGATCATGCTGCAGTGCGCACCACCGTCGGACAGGCCCAGCACCCCTGCCGGGTGGGTCATCATCTCCCGGATGGCGTCATGGTTGCGCTCGGCGTAGTTGAACAGCGGCACCATCAGCATGGCGCCCGCGTCGGACTCCAGCATCAGGTCGTACATGGCGGCCAACGGATCCTGGCCGCGCTGCCGCGCGATGGCGGCCACCGTGCGCTCGTCGGTGGGTTCGTAGTCGGGCGGCTCCCCCAGCACGAACAGCCGGTCGATCGCGTACTGCGCGAAGGCGAACATGCCGTCGAACAGCTTGGTCGGATCCAGCGGCAGATCGTCCTCGGCCAGGATCGCCGCCCGCACCGCCGGTTCGGCAAGCCGGACGGCGAGTTCCTCACGACCGCATTCCGCCTTGAGCCGGCGGTAGGTCGGCCGGTGAGTGAAGGCGTGATGCCCGGGGAACCCGAGCAGCATGCCGAACGGCCGGGCAGCCACCTGGGGGTACAACCGGCTGCCGGCCTCATGCGCCGCCGCTGACAGGTCCAGTTGTTCGCGCCAGAGGTTGGGGTCGGCGTCGACCTGGATCAGGGCGAAGCTCAGCGCGCAGTCGATCTCCTCGCCCAGCCGGCGCATCCACTCCAGTTCCCGCCTGGGCGCCACGATGTCCTCGCCTGCCGCACCCTGGGGCGCCAACTCGAAGACCGCGCCACCACCGGCGGCAAGCGCCCGACCGAGCGCGAAGAGTTCCTCCTCGGCGGCGAAGGTGCCCGGCACCGGCTCGCCGTCCATCGCGCGGTGCGCCAGGGTGCGGGACGACGAGAAGCCCAACGCCCCGGCCTCCACCGCCTCCTGCACGATGCGGCTCATCAACGCGATGTCCTCGGCGGTGGCGGGCTCGTTGCGCGCCCCGCGCTCACCCATCGCGTAGGCCCGCACCGTGCCGTGCGCGATCTGGCTGCCGTAGTCGACGGCCAACTCACGCCGTCCGATCACGTCGAGGTATTCCGGGTAGCTCTCCCAGCCCCAGGTGATCCCTTCGGACAGAGCCGTTCCCGGAATATCCTCGACGCCTTCCATCAGCTCGATGAGCCACTGTTCAGCGCCGGGCCGCACCGGGGCGAAGCCCACTCCGCAGTTACCGGAGATCACCGTCGTCACCCCGTGGCTCGCCGATGGATCCAGGACGTCGTCCCAACTCACCTGACCGTCGTAGTGGGTGTGGACGTCGACGAACCCCGGGGCGACGACCTTGCCGGTCGCGTCGATGGTCTCGGCCGCCTCACCCGCGAGCACCGGATCGTTGCGCCCACGGCGGCGCACCTCCACGATGAGTCCGTCCTTGACCGCGACGTCGCCGGTGAACCGCTGAGCGCCGGTTCCGTCGACGATGGTGCCGCCGACGATCTTCAGATCGAACACGGGCGCCTCCAGGGTGTGATGTGGGCCACTGCTGGAGAGCTTCCCAGGACACGTCGGTGCATTCAAGGACGGTCAGCATTCCGGCATGCGCAACGGCCTAAGATCGCTGTCATGAGCGGCGATACGAAGTGCGACAACCCGGCCTGTACCTGCAACCCCTGCACCTGCGGTTCGGACTGCAGTTGCGGGAAGAACAAGGGCTGTGACAACCCGGACTGCACCTGCGAGTCCTGCACCTGCGGGTCCGGCTGCAACTGCGGCAAGTCCTGAGTAGTCCCCCACTCGGGGGACTACTCACCGGTAATGCACGACATCAGTGTCGGTAGTGCCAGAATCTGTCCCCGAACGGCCACCGTGTCTCCACGCGTCCCCCCCTGCGTGATTCCGGTGGCCGTTCCCGTCGCCGCTCAGGCGCAGGGCATGTCACCCGGGGTGTAGTACGGAACGCCCTGCGGGGTGAAGCACGGCGGCTGGCCGCGGAGGCGCTGGTGCCACTCGTCGACCGCGTCCGCCACCGCGACGCTGCCTAGGACGGTGGCGCCCTCGGCGAGGGTTCCGGGCGGAAGGCAGCCTTCGACGTTGACGTTCGGCCCGCCGGCGCTACCGCACACCTCGGCGGAGGCCGACGGTGCGACGGCAACGGGCAGCCCGGCCAGGATCAGCGCGCAGATCAGCGCGGCGGAGTGCTTCTTCATGGCGGTGATCGTAGTCAGCCTCGACCCAGCCCGGCGGATCGCCGCGCCACCGTCACGGCCGATGTAGGTTCACCCGCATGATCCATCTGAGCGGCCGGGCGGTGGACGACGCCGCCGCGGCTCAGCGGTTCGCCGACACCTGGGAAGGGGCGTGGAACGCCCACGACCCGGACGCGGTCGCGGCACTGTGTGCCGAGGACATCGCCTTCGACGATCCGGCACTCGGCCAGACCGTTTACGGACGCGGTCCGATGCGTAACTTCGCGACCCGACTGGTGCGCAACTATCCCGATTACCGGTTCGACCCGGAGGGCGTGTTCGCCGATGTCGCACGCCGGGCCGTGCTCGTCGCCTGGAGTTTCACCGGAACCCTCAGCGGCACCGATTCGGTGATCGCCTATCACGGCGACGACCGTCTGCTGATCGGCGAGGACGGATTGATCACCGCATATCGCTGCCTTTACGACAACAACGACGTCCTCACCCAGGTGCGCCGCGCGCGTTCCCGGTAGGCCGGCCGGGTTTAAGGTCGAAAGATATGCCGCTGGTCTGGTAGATCGTCAGAACGCGCGGCCGCCCGTTCCGCAGAGTTGGTCGAGCGAAGACAGCGCGGTGTCCACGGCCTGACCGTCCGCTGGGGTGTAGGAGTGGTCGGCGAGCGTCTGCATCTGATGGCGCCGCGCATCCAGGTACTGCCGCGAAGCCTGGGCGACGTCGGCGGGATCGTCGGAGATCTGATTCTCGAAGACATCCAGAGCGTTGGCGACAGCCGCATTCTGCAGCGTGATCGTGTTGTCGATGTCCGGAGTGGTCCAGACCCAGCCGTTCGGAAGCGACGGGACTGCGAGAAGGTTCAGCCGCGTCTGCTTCCAGGCCTGACAGGTCGTGACAGCGGCGGACGAGGGGTCCTTGAGGATCAACGCCCCACCGACGAGCCCGGCCGCGATGACGAGCGCCGCGCCGATGATCGCGGCCGGCAGCCACGGGCGCCTGGGCCGCTGTTCAAACCCCAAGGGTGGTACCGGCTGCTGAAAGCGGTAGCTCATCCGGTGATGGTAGACGGGTGCTGTTCGTGATCCTGCCCGGCGGGTTGGGCACCTACGAGGAGTTCTTCGAGGTTCTGGTCGGCCGGCAGTTGGGTGATCACGGCAAGCCGATCGTGATCGTCAACCACGGTCGCTACTACGACCCGATGATCGCGATGATCGAACACGGCATCGAGCACAACTTCATCCGGGCCGCTATCCGCGATGCCCTCATCGTCGTCGATGACGCCGCCGACGCGCTACCCGCACTGATCGCCCATCGGCCAGCCGAGCATGATCCCGCCGACTTCCTGTTCCTGCCGGACCACGAGGCCGCCGCACCGCTCTCCAGGGCCTCGTGAGCGACGACCCGTTGTCTATGCGGTCGCGAAATCGAGACCCGTCGACACGTTGGCGGTGAAATCCGACTCCGCGACAACGGCGAACCGGTGCCCCAGCGCCGCCGCGACTGCGAAGTAGGCGCTGATCTCCCCGTTGCATCCCTGCTCGATCCGGCTGACCAGCTGACGCGAGACACCGGCCTGCTCGCCGACCTCGGTCTGGGTCAACATCTGCTCGACCCGGGCGTCGCGCAGGGCGGCACCGATTTCTTCCAAATGCTTCTGCACATCATCCGACATGCTTGTCACGGTACCGTAACACCACCCGCAATGGAACAGTACTATTCCATTCGCCGGATCGGAGGTTACCTCGCCGCTGAGCGGGAGGCGGCCGCCCGGCCGACGGCCCGCGACGGCTGCGTAGCGCCGCGAGGGGCGCTCTCGGCACGCGCTGCGGCCGATCGCACTGCGGCGACCGGAGGGCCGACCGGTGTCTGCTGCCAGGGGGTGGGAATCTGCGAGGTTCCGAAGCCCGGCCCGTTGACCGGGAACGGCGGGTCGGCCGGCAACGGCACATCGGTGGCGAGCGCGTCGGCGATCTTGTCCCTGAGGTCGGTGAGGTTCTGCCGCATGCTCGACACCTCGAGGTAGGTCGGTTGCCCGGGAACCGTGTAGATCCGGCCGCCCTCGCCGATCGTCTGGTTGATCAGCGCGTCCGGGATCGTCGGTAAGGCCACATTGGCGGAAGTGCCCAACAGTCCCACCACCAGGGAATTCCAGACGGTCTCCGGATTGAGTGTCTGGATTCCGTAGAGGACATTGCTCACGACGTTCCCCGCCGCATTCAGCACGACGGTGACGTCGTCGGCGAGGTTGCGGATCGTGGTGGGGACCCATTCGGCGACTGCGGTGATGGCGGCGGCGGCCCGAACCCCCACTCCGCCAAGGGCATACATGCCCGCGTTCAGCGTCTGATAGAGGGCGGCCTGGATGGGATTGACGACCGCGAACTTCATCGTCTGGAATGCACCGACGAGATTGCCGGCGAAAAGCTGCTGCGCTGCGTAACCGATGTTGGCCGGCAGCGCATCGACCGCCCACGTCAGGAGCCGCAACGCGCCCGGATACGACGATGCCGTCGGGGCCGGCGGCAGGAAGTCCTGGAACAGATAACTGACTGACTGATCGAGGTAGTCGGAGGCGTTCAGCACGTATTGGGTGAGGACGGGGAACCCGGCGCCCAGCCAGTCCGGAATGATCCCGGCCCGGTCGAAGACGGTGACCGGCGGTTCGGCGATCGAGAACAGGTAGAGGTCCGTCTTCTGGATGGTGTCGTAGATCTCCAGCAACGGGTTGGCCAATGCCGCCAGTTCGACACTGGCCGAGGCAGTGGCGCGCAGCGCCGGCAGATCCAGGGCGGTGGCCGTCGAACCGCCGACGGCGAGCGCAGTCGCGGAGACCATTGCCACGGTGCCTGCCATGAACTGCGAACGAACCGAGATCGCCAAGGCGCTTCCTTATCTGCCGGGACAGCCTCGGGCTGTCGCTGTGGATCTTCGCGCGGAATCTAACCCATTTCCCAAACTGGTTCAACCAGTGCGGGAGCCGTTCCGGCTGGGCGCCGCGGTAGCGTCGGGACCATGAGGTACGGAATCTTCGGCAGCGCTGTCAATGACGGAACCCTCGATGATGTGGTGGCCGAGGCGGCCTCGGCCGAGAGCGACGGTTTCGCTGCGTACTGGGCGCCCAACATCTTCGGCCTGGATGCGTTGACCGCACTGGCGGTCGTGGGCACGAAGGTGCCGCGCATCGAACTCGGAACCGCGGTGGTGCCCACCTTCCCCCGGCACCCGCACGCCATCGCCCAGCAGGCCCATACCGTGGCCGCCGCCTCGGGAAACCGCTTCACGCTGGGAATCGGACTCAGCCACAAGATCGTCATCGAGAACATGCTCGGCCTGAGTTACGACAAGCCGGTTCGTCACCTGCGCGAGTACCTCAGTGTGCTGATGCCGTTGTCGCGCAACGAAACCGCCAACTTCGACGGGGACATGTACCGGGTGCACGCCGCCCTCAACGTGAAAGGCTCAGAGGGGTTCGGCGTGGTGGTGGCGGCACTGGGTGAGCAGATGCTGCGCGTCACAGCGGCTATGGCCGACGGCACGCTGACCTGGTGCACGGGTCCGGCGACTCTGGCCTCGCACACCATTCCCACCATCAACCGGGCCGCGGAGGAATTCGGCCGCCCGGCGCCGCGGGTGATCGCAGCGCTGCCGGTGTGCGTCACCGCAGACAAGGACGGCGCGGCGGCGCGGGCCGCGCAGATCTTCGCGGCTTACGGCGCGCTGCCGAGTTACCGGGCGATGCTCGACCGGGAGGGTGTGACGGGGCCGGCCGATATTGCGATCGTCGGCAGCGCCGCCGAAGTGCAGGATCGCATCGCGGCTCTCGCCGGGATCGGCGTCACCGATTTCGCGGCGGTGGAGTTCGGCGGGAACCCCGACGAGGCCGCCGATACCCGCGAAGCGCTGAAGAAACTGCTGGTCTAGCAATGGCGGCCCGGACCATCGGCCGTATCACCCTCGCGGCGTTCATGGTGTTCGCGGGGATCGGGCACCTGACCTTCGCGCGTGCGGAGTTCCAAGCCCAGGTACCCGAGTTCATACCGCTGCCCCCGGATGTCACCGTGCTCGCCTCCGGCGCGGTGGAGATCGCACTCGGCGCCGCGCTGATCCTGGTGACGAACAGGCGGGCGCTGGTGGGTGTGCTGCTCGCACTTTTCTTCGTCGCGGTCTTCCCCGGCAACATCGCCCAGTGGATCCACCACCGGGACGCCTTCGGGCTCGACAGCGACCGCGCTCGATTGATCCGGCTCTTCTTCCAGCCGGTACTCATCGCGTGGGCCCTCTGGTCCACCGGCCCGAGGCGTCAGCAAACCGGTGACCGACCCGCAGTGCTATAACGGCTATATGACCAAGGGGGGAAAGTGATGCTCCCGCCCATGTACCTGTCGGCCCCTGAGACGGCTCTTCCCGGCACCGGGGTCGACAACGACGAAGTGATCGCCCGGGTCCGAAAAGCCTTTCGCGGCAAAGCTGATGAGTGGATTCCCATCGAGCAGAGCATCCGTTATGTCTTCGATCGGTGTAACAGCAAAGTTCGATACCTCGAGACTGACACCACGCTGTCACCAGGGGAGTTCGCAGCCCAGGCGGCGGCCGCCTGCCTTGCGGCCAACGGCGTCGCAGCAACGGATCTCGACCTGTTGGTGTACGGCGGAATCGCCCGCGACGCCTTCGAACCGGCCACCGCCGCTGAAGTGGCCGGACGCCTCGGAGCGCGGCCACTTCATGTGCTCGACGTGACCTGCGCCTGCGCCGGCCTCATCGAGGCGCTTCACGTGGTGGCCGGGTATTTCGCCCTGCACGACGAGATCCGCACCGCCCTGGTCTGCGCCGGTGAGATCACCCGGGACCGGGTCACCTACGACATCCAGTCCCTCGAGGACGTTGCCGTCGACGTCGCCGGACTCACGCTGGGTAACGCCGCTGCGGCGTTCCTGGTGACTCGGGAGCCGCTGCCGGGAGGTGGCGCCCGCATCGTCGGGATGACGCACAAGACCCTCAGCGAGAACTGGGCGCTGTGCCGTGCGCCGGTCGACGGGCATTTCGAGTCGAAGTCCAAGGAGCTGTTCGCACTGGGCATTCATGTTCCGCCGGAGATCCGCCGCCTGCTCGACCGAGCGGGCTGGTCGGCCGAGGACGTCGCCCACTACGCATTCCATCAGCCCAGCGAAGCCTCGGTCGAGAAGGTCCTGGCCGAACTCGGCGCCCGTCCCCAGGCCGGCGTCTTCACCCACTCGCTGTTCGGCAACACCGCTACCACCTCCTGGGTGCTCGCGCTCGACCACCGGCTCAAGCAGGGCGCCGTGCACAACGGCGACAAGATCGTCCTCGCCAGTGCCGCAGCCGGCTTCACCATCGTCAGCGCGGCGGCAGTGTGGGAGGACGCGTGAGCCATTACCTGCGCCTCTACCGGGTGATCAGCACGACCTTCGGATTCAAGGTGCGCCCCATCGGCGCGTTCCTGCTCCTCCAGGTACGCCAGGCCATCTCGGCGACGACACTGGGCCTCGACCACGTCTTCTATCCACGTCTGCGGAAACAGAAGATCGACCGGCCGATCTTCATCATCGGCAACCCGCGCAGCGGCACCACCTTCCTGCATCGGCTGCTGCTCGGCGCGGGCGACATGGCGGCGTTCGAGTTGTGGGAGATGCTCTTCCCGGCGATCACCGCACGCAAACTGCTCGGGCGCATCGTCCCTCGACTGGACCGGCTCTCCCCCGCCCGCTACCACCCGTCCGATGTGCACGACACCAGCCTGCGGGGTATCGAGACCGACGACGTCGCCTGGTTCTTCCGCACCCTCGACGGTCCGTTTGCGTGGGCGTATTTCCTTGCCTGGCAGGACATCTGGGGCAGCGAGCTTACCCGCCGGACCTTCGGCATCGAGGGGGTGACCGAGCGCGAGCGGGAGCGGTTCTTCCGCTACTACGAGGCCTGCTGGCGGCGAAATCTGACCTACAAGAAGGCCGGCCGCATCCTGGCCAAGACCAGCATGCTGACCTTCCGCCTCGACGAGGTGCTCAAGCGTTATCCCGACGCCAAACTGGTCTACATCATCCGTGATCCGGTCGAGGTCATCCCGTCCGGGATGTCGCTGATCTCCGCGGTGCTCGAGAACGGCTACGACGTGTGGAACCGCACGTCCGAAGCAGACCAGCAGCGCTGGATCGAGAATCTCTACCAGGCGTCCTGCGCGATGCTCGGCACCTTCTATGAGGCCCAGACCTCCGGCCGCATTCCGGACCGCAACCTCTGTGTGGTCCGCTACACCGACCTGCTGCAGAACCTCGAACCCACGATTGCGCGGATCGTCGATTTCCTCGAAATCGAGCCCAGCGCAGCCTTTCTCGATGAGGTGCGCGAACAGGCAGAGCGGCAGCGCACCTACACGAGCAGCCACAAGCACGCGCCGGATCAGTTCGGCCTCGACCCCGAGCGGATCCGTCGCGACCTGGGGTTTGTCTACGAGGCCTACGGACTACCGCGCCCGGACCAGACGAGGATTGCCAACCCATGAGCGCTGCACTACAAATCGGTCGTGTCGGAGGCTTGGCAGTCGCCCTCGGCGTGGGCGTCGCGATCGTGACGGGATGCGCCGCGATCGCGTCGGCGGATGCAGGATCACCGGAATCGAGTGCCACCTCGGTGAGCAGTTCGCCGAGTCGCAACCCGGTGCACACCGGACCCGCACAGCGCACAAAGCGGCCGACGATCCCGACCCGGCAACCATCTGCAGCAGCCACTGCCGCCCCGGCGCGGCAGGTGCGGGCCGTGTCGACGAGGACGGCGCCCAGGGCCGTCGCGCAGATGACACCGACGGTGAACCCCAACGCGCTGCCCCCGACACCGGCTCTCAAGGAGATCTGGGTGGGCGTGGCATCGTCGGTGATGGGCCTCGCCGAGTCCGCGCTGCGCGCGGTCGGTATCGCCACCTATCTCGGTCCGACCACCTCGACGCTGAACCAGACCCTCGTCGTCAACGGTTACAACCTGGTGCCCAGTTCGACCGAGACCGTCACCTCGTTCTACGGGCAGTGGACGTTCTGGCCGGGCGGGCCGACCCTGGTTCAGGGCCAGCAGCAGTACAGCGTCGTCGACCCGGCGACCAACCAGCCGGTCGGCACCTTTGACGCCCTGGTGAGCACCGGAAGTCCCTTCAACATCCGCAGCAAGTACGTCGAACTGCTCGTCACCGCCAACGACGGAATCAACGTCGGCACCGGCCCCGGCCAAGTTCCCCCGGTCGGCTCCCTGATCGCGAGCTTCAACCTGATCGCCGGGTTCGGCTGGTCCTACACCGCCATGCCCTCATCGCCGAACAGTGTGGTCAGTTTCCGGTTGACCACGCCCTTCGGTGACATTCCGCTGCCCTTCGGCTTCGACGCATCCAAGGGCATCGCCGACCATTCGGTACTCAGTCAGCCGGTCTATCTCGGTAACGGGTACAGCATCGCCCCCGCCGATCCGGCGGGCCAAATCTATGTGGGGACAAGCGGATTCCTGCCCTACTACACCACCGTTCAGTCACACGGGGTCTTCAACCTGCGGGACTCCGCCGGCGACACGGTGGGAAGTTTCGAGGGCGTCACGACCCCCACGGCCGACGTCATGGGCGTCCACACCCAGGCCATCCTGGTCACCAAGGTCATCGACGGAACCACCGGGACCAATTCCGGCGATGTGCCGGGGGTCGGGTCGGTGTTCAACGTGATGTACGAGAACAGTGACACCACCTATGTCGTGTACTCATCGCTGACTGATCCCTACGGCGACGTGGTCTCCAACATCAAGGTCGACAGCGCGACGGTGACGAACATCAACACGTTCCCGTTGAACATCCTCGATGCGTCGGCTCCGCCTCCGGTCAAGCGACTGCCGATCGCCGGCGGGTACAGCGTCCTGCCCACCACCGCCCTCACCCCGACCGGAGTGAACGGTCTGCCGCCCAGGGAGATCCAGATCCAGGGGTATCAGCAGTTCGGTGTCTACGACTCGGCCGGCGTCCAGCGCGGAACCTTCGAGGCAGATGTCGCCACCCAGCGGGACTTGTACGGCAACTACAGCCAAGCCATCCTCGTGACCAAGGTGATCGACGGCACCGCCGGGACAACTCCGGGCGAGGTTCCCCCGGTCGGCTCGATGTTCAACTATCTCTACTTCGGCAACAGCGGGTTCGGGACCTACAACTCGGCCATGCCGTCACCGACCGGCGCCAAGACGTCGTTCAAGTTCCTCACCCCGCTCATCGACATCCCGACCTGGTCGATGTACGACGCGTCGGCCGGACTGACGAACGTCGTGTTCGCCGATCGTCCCTAGCGGCTGACCGCCAGCTGCCGATCGGTCACAGTTCCCCTCCGGGCAGCCCCCTGGACGGCCTGGACGATGCTCCAGCCCACCATCGTCCCGAGTGCCAGGGACAGCACCGCCGAGCCTGCCACCGCGATACCGGTGATGCCGGTATGCCCCTCGGCGGCGTCGGCCACCGATGTCAGGCTCAGCGCACCGGGCACGAGCGCAACGAAAGCCGCGCGATCGCGGTGATGAAGCGTTTCAGGGGGCTCTGGCGCGGTGACGCGTGCTCGGTCATGCGCCACATGATCCTGAAGCGCGGACCGCCGGCGCCGGGGACCCGCCACATCGGACCATTCGTCGCAGATGACGCCGCGTGAGCCGCCGCCGGTGTTAGCGTCCCCTATCCAAATGCGGAGGGGTTAAAGCATGCGTGCACGTCATTTCTCCGGTCGGCTACCTGTCGGCCCTGATCAGCGGCTCAACGAGGTGCGTGTGGGCGCCTACGTCGGCCGGGTCGGGGCACTGGCGGTCGCGCTCGGCGTGGGGTCGGCGATCCTGGGGTTGACGGGGGTGGCCGCAGCCGAACCCGGCACCGACAGCACCACCGGGGCCGGGCAGGAGTCGACCCGTTCCGGGGATTCCGGCACCGGGACAGGCCGGACCCGGGCCGGCAGCCGTCAAGGCGCGGCTGCCCAGACCGCCGGAGGCCCGGCCCCCGCGGCCGGACGCCGCTCCGGCGGGCTGCGCTCCGGCACGGTCACCAAGACAACCCCGACCAACAGCGGCGGCACCTCGTCGGCGGCCGTCCCTCAATCCCCTGCCGACCTGATCGGCGCTCTGCTCACCCCCGGCGGCATGTCGAATCTGGTTCAGCAGGCGATGACGTCGTTCATCGGGGATCTCCTTGCGTCTGTCCCCGTTGAAGCACTGGTTTCCGAGGCCGCATTGACGCCCGAGATCACCTCAGTCCCCCAGGCGGATGTGGCGGTCGCCGAACCTCCGCTGATGACCGCGCAACCCGATGCACTCTCGGTGACCGACGCAGATCCACTCGCCGCTCTCGGCGGGGGCAGTGGCGGCGATGCGCCCGTGGGTGAACCTTTGGCCTGGGCCGCGATGGCTGTCACTCAGCGCGAGGGCCAGGCCGCTGCCACCGAGGTGGCACCGGCCGCAGTGGTGACCACGGGCGAGCCGGTCGATCCGACCACAGCACCGGCGGTTGACGCGGCAACCAACTACCAGCAGTACCCCGATTTCCCGTCCAAACCCAGCCCTTACTTCACCAACCCTACGTACACGCTGTCGTTGTACCGGACTCTCATAGTCAACAACCTTGCCAGTAGCTTCGCGGCCGCTGTCCACTTGCCGGAAATTCCGCAAGAAGAAAAATGCGTGGCGAACAAGGGATGCCCGTTGCAGGGAAATCCACCAGCGGTCTCAGTTTCCAACACCGTCGGCATGTACGCATTCAACGTCGTCTATTCGCTGATGGCTGGTGATGACGCTCCCACCGTCGCAAAAACGGTTCAACAGTTGGCGTCCCAGACCGTCATCCTTGACTTCATCTCGCAAGCGGTAGCGGCGAGATTCTCAAATCTTCCTTCGCCCGTGGCGAATCTCATCGGCACCGCGGCGGCTAGCTTCGTCAGCAACACGTTCGGAAGTACCGCTGGCCCCACCGGCCAGCCCAACTATGTCGCCCTTCAGTTGGTCCCGTTTCTGAAGGCACTGAACCTCCCCACATCGAACCCCGACGCCGATCTCTTTCTTAACGCCTGTAGGACCGGCGATCCGAGCGCCGCGATTCTCAAGCGATTCAACGCCACACAACAAGCCCTGGGCCAACAAGCGCTGGTCCGGTTCTTCAGCAACGGCACGGTCCAGGGTTATTTGGACAGCGCCTTCACCAGTTCCATCAACGTGCTGCTGGTCCCCACCATGGCCGACTACCTCGGCGCAAATGCGGCTACTCAGATCCTCGGCGAGGGCAACCCCAACATTCCGACGCTGAGTACGACGATCGGCAACGCCATCTCGGGGCTCTTCTCCTCGATCGGCGGCATCGTGGCCACCCAGGCCGGAACCGCCTTCGGTACCTTTCTCAACGCCCCAGGCCAAAACATTCCCAACGTCCTGGCCGACGCAATGGTCAGCGGCCTCGTCAACTTCCTGAGTCCGCCCCAACCGAACTCCGATCCTTCACCTACTGAGAATAAGATCGGCCCTCTGATCGCGCCGGCAGCCGGGTTCGCGGTGACGAGCTTCGTGAACTCTCTCTTGACTTCTCCCAATCTCCAACCCGTCACTGCCGGGCTGAGTCAGTTCGTCAACGCCCTGATCCCCGGAATGCTCGGCAATCCGGGCGTCCAGCAGCTGCTGGGAACTCAGGTCGATACCGCAGTCACCAACCTGCTCGGCGGTGATGCACTCGCGCAGGCAATCGGAGCCCAGGCCGGAATTGCCGCAGCGAACCTGGTCGCCGTCCCGGCCGTCCAGACCGGGTTGACCTCGTGGGTGAACTCCCTGTTCGGCAACATCCTCAGCTCGTCGGATGCCGTCACAGCACTGGCGATCGCTGCCGGCGGACTGGTCTCGGTGGACCTGACGTACGGCCCGAACGCCTCCGATGCCAAATCCAAAGCCCAAAAAACGATCATCGACAGCCTCCGCAAGACCCCCGCCATCGACGCCGCCGTGGGCCAATCGGTCACGTCCGGGGTCACCGCTCTGTTCGGAAACGACGAAGTACTGACCGCGGTCAACAACGCCGCGGTGTCCTTGGTCACCGCACTGCTCGGTGACACTGCGGTCCAGACAGCCGTGGGCAACCAGGTCACCACGGAGGTCGCCAAGTTCTTCAAGGACACCGCACTGGGCCAGGCGGTCGGCGCCCAGGCAGGTGCTGCCGTCGTGCGCCTGTTGAGCAATACGGACGTCAGAGCCGGACTGGTTGGTCTGGTTGACACCATGATCGGAGACTTCTTCAAATACCCCGGTGTGGTCACGGCGTTCGCCAAGGCCGCCGGGGACGTGGCCGCCGCCGGCCTGGCTGAGGACAAGGACGCGGAGAAGGCCGCTACGGCGCAATTCAAGGCCAACCCTGCTGTCCAAAAGGCGATCGGTGTAGCGGTCGGCGATGCAGTCGAAACATTGCTGACTGATCCCAATCTCCTTGCCGCACTGGACCATACGGCGTCTTCCCTGGTGGCCGGACTGCTGGCCGATCCGGCGGTCGAAGCGGGCCTGAGCGCGACGGTCTCCAAGGACGTCTCCGATCTCCTCGGCGGCGGGCCACTGGGCCAGGCGGTGGGGGCCCAGGTCGGCACCGCCGTCGCCGGACTGTTGGGCCAGCAGTCTGTCCGTGATGCGTTGGCGGGCTTGGTCGACACCGAACTCGGCGACTTCTTCCGCTCCGACGGTGTCGTCGCCGCGTTCGTCGTCGCCGCCAACACCTTCACCCTGGACGTTCTCGCCGACGGCGATGCCAAGGCCGCCGCGAAAGCTGCGGAGGCATCGTTGCGGGCCAGCACCGCGGTTCAGGATGCCGTGGGCGCCGTCGTCACCAACTCCGTCGCCGACTTGCTCGACGACTCCACGTTGTGGTCGACGCTGGACACCGCCGCGGCGAATCTGCTCGGTGGACTGCTCGCCGATCCGGCCGTCCAGGAGGGCGTGAGCGAAAAGGTCTACACCGAGATCTGGAAGGCGCTCAACGGCACAACCTTCGCTGTCGCCGTGGCCACTCAGGTCTCGACGGCAGTGGTGGACCTGATGAAGAACCCGGATGTCAGCACCGGCCTGGTCGGCGTGGTCGACACCGTGTTCAAGGACCTCTTCAGTACCCCCGGTGTGGTCACCGCGTTCTCCACTGCGGCAGGCGAATTGGCGTCCGCGGCGGTGGCCGACACCCTGAGCACCGTTGCGCCTCAGGTACAAGCCGAGTTGCGGGCCAACGCCGCCGTTCAGACCGGGGTGAACCTGGCCGTCGGCGATGCTGTCACCGCGCTGCTGACCAACCAGAACGTGATAACAGCGCTCAATGACAAGCTGTCCTCGTTGATGAGTAACCTGCTCGGCGACCCGGATGTTCAGGCGGGACTGGATGCAGAGGTCACAAAGCAGGTCTCCACTCTCCTCGGCGGTGGCCCGTTTGGTGATGCGGTGGGCGCCCAGGTCGGCACCGCGGTCGTCGAGATCCTGAGCAATCCCACCGTCAAGGACGCGTTGGAGTGCCTGGTCGACACCGAACTCGGCGACTTCTTCCGGGCCGACGGGGTCGTCGCCGCGTTCGCCTCTGCGGCCGACACCTTCGCGCTGGAGGCGCTCACCGGCGCCGAGGTCAGCGTCGCCGCGAAGGACGCGGTCACGCAGCTGCGGACCAACACCGCGGTCGACACCGCTGTGCAAACGATCGTCACGACCACCGTGTCGGAACTGTTGAGCAATCAAAACGTCTGGGAGGCGGTGGACGGGACAACCTCGCGGTTGGTCGCCGATCTGCTCGCCGACCCCGACGTCCAGGAGGCTGTCTCCGAGAAGGTCTACACGAACGTCTGGGTGGCGTTCAACGGCACAGCGTTGGGCGAGGCCGTGGGCAACAAGGTCGCCGCGGCCGTGGTGTCCCTGATGCAAAATCCCGATGTCAGCCTCGCCCTGGTCGGTTTGGTCGACACGACGACCGCGGACTTCTTCGGCTACCCGGGCGTGGTGACCGCATTCTCCACCGCGGCAGGGGAATTGGCAGCCGCGGAGGTCGCCGGCACTATCAAGACCGTCGCGCCGGTGGTCCAGGCTGAGTTGCGGGCCAACTCCGATGTCGAGCAGGCCGCAGGCTTGGCCGTCGGCGATGCGGTCGAGACACTGCTGACCGATACCACGTTGCTCTCGGCACTGGACAAGACGGCAGCGGGGGTGGTCACCGACCTGCTCGCCGATCCGACCGTCCAGGCGAAGCTCAACGAGCAGATCGTCAAGGACGTCTCCAAGGCCGTCGGTGGCGGAGATCTGGGTCAGGCGGTGGGGACCCAGGTCGCGGCCACGGTGGACACCTTCCTGAGCAATCCGAATGTCCGCGTCGCGTTGGTGGGCCTGGTCAACGATGAACTCGGTAACTTCTTCCGCTCGGCAGGTGTCGTATCCGCCTTCTCCGAGGCCGCCGACATGTTCGCGATCGAAGTGGTCACCGGCGAGAACGTCAAGACAGCGGCCAATGACGCGGTCACGTGGCTGGCCAACAGCGCCCCGGTCCAAGACGCGGTGATCGGAGTCGTCACCGAATCGGTCGGCGCGCTGTTGAGCAACTCGAACGTGATCCAAGCCGCCGACACCGGTCTGACGACTCTGCTCACCAACCTCGGCCCGTACGCAGGCCAACTGGTCACGGTGTTCGTGACCGAGTCGATGAAAAACTCTCCGATCGCCGTGCCGGTCGGACAGGCGCTCGGCGCGGCCGTGGATCAGTTGCTGACCGTTCCGGGATTCGGCTCCGGGGTCGTGACGATCATCGCCTCGGCATTGCCTGATTTCCTGGGGCAGTTCGGAGTCCCCGAAGCTCTGGCCGGCATCGTTGGCGATTACGCGGCGGCACTGGTGGCCGGTGAGGATCCGGCGGTCGCGAGGCAGAACGCCGAGGAAGCGCTCAAGACCAACCCCACGATCGATTCGGCGGAGAAGACCACCGTCGCCGACTCGCTGACCCTGGTCGACCTCAACCTGCTGAGCAACCCCGCCATTCAGCAGGCGCTGGGCGCGACGGTCACGACGTTGATCACCACCCTGGCGGCGGATACGGCGGTCCAGGCCTTCATCGCGCAGCAAGACGGCTCCGCGGTGGCCGAACTGCTGGCCAACACCGCCGTGGTCGGCGAAATGGCCACGCAGATCGGGTCGGTGGTGACCCAACTCCTGGGCTACCCCGGTTTCAACGCCGCATTGCTGGGTGCGGTGAACCAGTACGCCGACGACGTGATCGACGGAGCCGACGCGACGGTGGCACAGCAGAGCGCGCTGAAGGGATTGCGCTCCGCCACCGCCGTCGTGGGCGCGGTGAACGCGGTGATCCCGCCCGCGGTGAACACCCTGCTGGCCTATCCCGATGTCCGGCAGGCGCTCGGTCTCTTCGCCGACGAAGAGACCGTCTCCTTGCTGCAGAAGTCCGGCATCAACAACCGGTTCCTGGACCGGACATTCGGGCAGATCGCCGACGGCACGGTGCAGTCGCTATTCGGCAAGAATGCCGGCCAGACCCTGGCCGATAACCTGGTGGTCAAGATCGTGCTCGGAATGCCGATCAGCGACTGGAGGGGCTTCACAGCCCAGGAGGTCGTCACCGATCCGTTCCTCCAGATCGCACTCGGCATGTCCATCGGACAGGGCATCGGGTCGCTCTTCGGCGATAACGTCGTCGCCGACATGATCGGCGTCGTTGTCGGCGTGCCCGCCACTCTTGTCGTCGGAGCGACATCCGCGATCGTGGCGCTCTTCGAGTTGATCTTCGGCAGGCCGAGTTTCGGCGTCAACCCGGCAGCGTCGGTTCGCTCCAACGAGAGCCACTACGCCGAGTCCTTGACGATCACTGACGATCTCTACATCTGGAACTCGGTCGTCCTCGATCTCGGCGTCCAGACTCCGGCTTGATCGAATTCAGGTCCGTCAGCCAGGACGACGAGTTGGCCCGGCCGCTATTGGCCGAGCTCGCCGAGGAGTACGGGTCGCGCTACGGCGACGCTCCGGAGCGGGTTCTTCGCGGCCTGGTCAACTATCCGGCGCACGAGTTCGACCCGCCGCACGGCGGCATGCTGGTGGGGTTGCTCGACTCGGTTCCAGTGACCGGCGGCGCCTTCCGCCGTTACGGCTCGGTCGACAGCGTGGAAACCGCTGAGCTCAAACGCATCTGGACTGGCAGCCGGCACCGCCGCAAGGGCTACGCCAGCCTGCTGCTCGACGCACTGGAGGCCGAAATCATCGAACGTGGTTACCGCCAAGTCTATCTGACCACCGGCCACCGCCAGCCCGAGGCCGAAGCGCTCTACCTTTCGCGCGGATATACCCGCCTGGAGGCACCGTTGTCGGCGCGCAGCGAGACTTACCGCGCCGAGGTCTGCCTGGTGCCCTTCGTCAAAGACCTCACTGCTGCTGGTCGCGATTGAAGACCGGAATCCGCTTCTCCATGAACGCGGTGAGGCCTTCGATCATGTCGGGGCTGCCGAGCGTCGCGTGAAACGCCGCACGCTCGGCAGCCAGCGATTCCTCGAGTGTCTTCTCTGCTGAGGAGACCAGGCATCGCAGCATTGTGGCCATGGCGATTCTGGGCTGGGTCGCGAGTTCGGCCGCCAGGTCGACCGCACGTTGCTTGAGTTCGGCGTTGGGCCACACCTCGGTCACCAAGCCGAGATCGAGCGCTTCCGGACCGGACACCGTCTTGGCCCGCAGGATCATGTCGACCGACCGGTCGCGACCGATGCGGCGCACCAGGCGCGCGCTGCCGCCCCAGGCTGGAACGCTGCCCAGGTGAAGTTCCGGCAGACCGATCTTCGCCCCGTCCTGAGCCGCCAGCCGAAAGTGACAGGCCAGCGGCAGTTCCAGTCCCCCGCCGAGGCAGTTGCCGAAAAGCGTTGCGATCCAGGGCTTGTCCATGTTCTCGATCGCCGCCAGCACCCGCAGCCGCTGATCGAGAATCTGATCGACCTTCTCGGTATCCCCGAGCGCGCCGACGAGTTCCTTGAGGTTCATGCCGACCGAGAAGTTCTCATCGCCTGCACCGGTGATCACCACCGCACGGATGCGCTCGTCGGCGGCGATCTCGGCAACCAGTGCCTCCAACGCGTCCATGAACGCGAAGGTCATCCGGTTGTACGGTGCGTCGTCGATCGTCACGATCGCGATCGCATCACGCCGTTCGAAGCCGACCGCGTTTGCACTCACTTCAGCGCTCCCGTCACTGCACCGACGGTACCGGAGACGCTGGTGCTCCACTCCTGAGATCATCTGGCAATGGCCCCGGAGGTGCGGATCAGGTTGGCGGAACAACACGATGTTCCAGGACTGGCGGCCTTGGAGTCCCGCTACTACATCGACAACCTCGAACCGGAACAGCGCGCGGACGGCTTCATCTCCATCCTGCATCCGCCGCAGTGGTGGACCCGCGTGATCGAGGAGGGCGGGGTGCACGTCGCGGTCACCGGGGATGATGCAGTGGCCGGCTTCATGGTCGTCATCCCTCCACCCGATCCCACCGAGACGGGCCTGCCCGCCGTTCTGCGGGAGATGGTTGCGCTCACCGAGACCCTGGAGATGAACGGCAAGCCGATCGCCCAACAGCGATACGCCGTCCACGGCCCGGTTTGCATCGCCGAAGAGGTACGCGGCCATGGGGTGTACTCGTCGCTTCACGCCGTCAGTCGGGAGGCCTACCGGATTCAGTACGACATCGGCGTGCTGTTCGTCGCTGCGGACAACAGCCGGTCACTGCACACCACCAGCACCAGACTCGGCGCGCGGTCACTGGCCGAGTTCGAGGCCGACGGCCACCGATTCCGCTTCCTGGCGTTCGAGTTCTGAGGGAGTTGATCACGGTCGGTTGAAGAGCGGAGTCCTCTTCTCCACGAAAGCGGCTATCGTTGCGTCGTCGATCGTCATGATCGCGACTGCGCCGCGCCGTTCAAAGCCAATCTCGCTCTCACTCGACAGGCAACATTCCATTCCTCCCTGTAGTGTCGAACTCATCCAGGCGGAATTCGAGTCGGCAGCTTCTCATCCGTACGTCCTGCCATAGCTGAGAGCGGTTGCTCGAATCACATGACGTACTGCATCGGTGTATTGCTCGACGAGGGAATGATTTTCGCCTCTGACTCGCGCACCAACGCCGGCATGGACAGCGTCGCAAAATTCTGCAAGATGACGATCTTCGAACGTCGCGGTGACCGCGTCATCGTTCTGCTCAGTTCGGGAAACCTGGCCGGCACCCAGGCTGTCATCAGCATCCTGAACCAACGCTGCGCCGACGGTGACGCCCCCACCAACATTCTCGGCGCCCGCACGATGTTCGACGTTCTGGTGCTGGTGACCGACGCGATGCGCGAGACCGAGAAGCGCGACGCCGGTCATGTGGAAGCGTTCAACGCCTCGTTCATCGTCGGGGGACAAATCCGCGGTGAGCCGATGCGTCTGTTCCGGACCTATGCCGAGGGCAACTTCATCGAAGCCGGGGCGGACACCCTCTTCTTCCAGACCGGCGAGACCAAGTACGGCAAGCCCATCCTCGACCGCGTCCTCACCCGGCAGACACCGCTGGCCGATGCGGCCAAATGTGTTCTCGTATCTTTTGATTCGACGATGCGCAGCAATTTATCAGTCGGCATGCCGATCGATCTGCTGCGTTACGAGAGGGACAGCTTCGAGGTGCGCCTCCGGCGGCGTCTGGATGTCGACGACCCGTACTTCACCGCGCTCAGCCGCAACTGGAGCGAAGGCTTGCGTGAGGTGTTCCGCGAGCTGCCCGAGTTGAGCTGGTGAAGGACCAACGCGAAGGTGGACACCTTGCCCATCACGTGTGAACACGGCGGCAATCGCGAACCCGCCCCGTACCCTCCGCTCTTCAGCGGACATCGGGGCCTCTTGGACTCCCACCGCGGATTCGACCCCCGCGCATTGAGCGTGGCGACCGGGCTCGCCGAAGCCTTACGCCACCGGTTCGACGAGAGTCACCACCTCGGGATCGAACTCGAGGTCAACCAGGGAATCCTCTCGGCCGCCGGCGCGCGCTGGACAGCCCTGCGATGCGCTCTGATCGACTCGTTGCGCGCGGCCGCCGCCCAATCGCCCAGACATCCGACAGATACCGGAGAACAGTGATGCGAATCAACGTCGGCTTCGAGATGATCTTCGACTGCCCGAAGCCCACCCCGATCATCTTCAACCTCAATGTCCACTTCACCCGGGTGTCGGACCTCGTGGGCCGTGATGACTTGATATTCGATCCACCGGTGCCGTTGGAGGCCTATCGCGACGGCTTCGGCAACTGGTGCACGCGAATCTTGGCACCCAAGGGTCTCACCCGAATCACCGCGAACGCCATTGTCAAAGACACCGGGCTTCCCGACGTCATTGCTTCTGACGCACAACAGATTCCGGTTGAGGAATTGCCCATCGACACGCTGGTGTACCTGCTCGGTAGCAGATACTGCGAGACCGATCAGCTTTCGGACACTGCCTGGAAACTCTTCGGGCAAGCGCCAACAGGGTGGGGACGAGTTCAGGCAATCTGCGACTACGTCCACAACCATGTGACCTTCGGCTACGAGTTCGCCCGGGCGACACAGACGGCGCTTGAGACGTTCAATAGTCGAACAGGCGTCTGCCGCGATTTCAACCATCTCGCCGTCGCATTCTGTCGGTGCATGAACATCCCCGCCCGTTACTGCACCGGCTATCTCGGCGAGATCGGTATGGAACCGCCCTATGGGCCGATGGACTTCGCCGCCTGGTTCGAGGTTTTCCTGGGCGGGCAGTGGCACACGTTCGACGCACGCAACAACGTTCCCCGCATCGGCAGGGTGTTGATCGCGCGGGGTCGCGACGCAGCCGATGTGGCGCTGAGTAACACCTTCGGCGAGAACACCTTGACAAGCTTCAAGGTGTGGACCGCCGAGATTCCGGAGGCTTGATCAGGCCAGATAGCGTTTACCAGCGTAGACTGACGAGATCAGCGGCATTTCGCAGATGACTGCTCGAAGTTGTTTCGTCGCTGAGTCGAAACATCTGGCCGGTTCGCGGCCAGGACGGGAGCGTCTTCATGACGCGACACCACGATCAATCTGACGACAAACGGAACGCGAGTCCACCGGAGCGCACGCCGCGGCTACGCCTGAAAGCGAAGGCGCCGCAGACCGGCTACGTGGACGGGGCCTGGTGGCCTCACAGCGATTCCCTGCCCACCGAACTCCCCGACCTGCTGGCAGTGCTCTCGGTCAGGCTTGGACCCATCGACCGCGTGCTCTATAACGTCGGCGAGTGGAGCGCCTCACCCGCCCGACTCGTCATCGGCGACCGGTCGGTCCGCCTCGACGGATACCGAAACCAGCCACCACACAGCATCGAGATCCTCGGACTCGACCGCAGTCGGATCACGCTTCTCGTCGTGCCGCCAAGCACTTCCGATCACGACGCTCACACCGCGATGATGACCGCGGCCGCCGTGAACAACGATTCGACCGTCGACGGTCTACTGCTGAGTGGAAAGTCATGACGTTCAGCCTCCGGAACGGCCACGGGTTCGTCGATGATCTGGCACGCAGGCCTGTGAATCTGCCGAGGTTCGGCATTCTCGGGACATTCCCCCCGACGGTCTGCGGCCTAGCGACCTTCAGCGCATCCTTGTGTGGCGGCTTGTCCGCCAACGGCGCCGACGTCGGCGTGGTGCGGGTGGCCGACGGATCACAGACCTCGGACACCAGGGTCATCGGCGAACTGGTCAACGGCTCCGCGGCGTCGGTGGCCGCCTGTTCGGAACTGTTGAACCAGAACGACATTGCGATCATCCAGCACGAGTACGGCATCTACGGCGGCGTCGACGGCGACGAGATCGTGGAGATCCTCGGCGCGCTACGGGTTCCTTCCGTCGTCGTCGCTCATACGGTTCTCAAGCATCCGACCCCGCACCAGCGCGCGGTGCTCGAGGAGATCGCCGCACTGGCTGATGAGGTGGTCGTGATGTCTGAGGCCGCCAACACACGTCTGTGCCTCGGTTATCACGTCGATCCCCGAAAGATCACGACGATTCCACACGGCGCGGCCATCCCACGTCGTGCGGCCCCGATGCCTCCGGGCCGGCCGACACTGCTGACCTGGGGACTGCTGGGTCCGGGAAAGGGTGTCGAACGGGTCATCGACGCGATGGCATCCCTGCACGAACTACCCGGTTCGCCCCGGTACCTCATCGCCGGTCAGACCCACCCGAAGGTTCTGGCCGCCGATGGCGAGAAGTACCGGACGGCCAGAATCGAACAGGCGAGAAACAGCGGCGTCGCGGACGCGGTGAGCTTTGACGCCGCCTATCAGACGCCTGCCTCACTCAATGCGCTGGCCCAGTCCGCAGCCGCAGTGGTGCTGCCCTACGACTCCACCGATCAGGTCACCTCCGGTGTTCTGGTTGACGCCATCGCCAGTGGCCGTCCGGTGGTGGCCACCGCATTCCCACACGCCGCCGAGTTGCTCGCCAGCGGCGCCGGAATCGTCGTCGACCATGACGACCCGGCGGCGCTCGTCGTCGCACTGCGCCGCATCCTCACCGAGCCGAACCTGGCCGGCTCGATGGCCGCAGAAGCGCGGCGATTGGCCCCGACGATGGCATGGCCGGTGGTCGCCAGGCAGTATCTGCGACTCGCGCAGCGGCTCGCCAGTGAGCGGCCGGCGCTGACATGACCACCCGCCCGCCGGAACCGAACTTCGACCACCTGCTGCGAATGACTGATCAGCGCGGCACTTTCGAGCACGCCCGCTTCTCCGAACCGCGGCCCGAGCACGGCTACTGCACCGACGACATGGCCCGTGTTCTCGTGGTCGCAGCGCGCCAGTCCGACTCCCACAGCGAGACGAACCGCCTGGCCAAGGTCGCCGTGCAATTCCTCAACGACGCGCAATCCTTCGCCGGGCCGTGCCGGAATCGAATGGACCGCAACGGACGGTGGACCGACGCTCCGGCAACTGAGGACGCCTGGGGACGCTGTCTGTGGGGTCTGGGGACCGCCGCAGCGCACAGTGAGGTCTCCCTCGTTCGGCGCTTGTCGGTCATCCAGTTCGAACGTTCCGCCGCCGTCCGCTCGCCTTGGCCGCGCGCGATGGCGTTCGCGGCACTCGGAGCCGCGGAAGTTCTCACGGTGAACCCGCAGGACCGGGCGGCCCGGGCACTGATAACCGATTACGCGGCCGGCATCCCCGGACCGAACGGTGATCTCGCCTGGCCGTGGCCGGAGCCGCGACTGACCTACGCCAACGCGGTCCTTCCCGAGGCGATGATCGCGACCGGGTCCGCACTCGAGGACGTCGAACTGCAGCGACGCGGCCTGGACCTGCTGGCCTGGCTGGTCAACCACGAGACGGCCGACGGCCACCTCTCACCCACCCCTGCCGGGGGCAGCGGACCTGGCGACACCCGACCAGGATTCGACCAGCAACCGATCGAGGTGTCCACCCTCGCCGACGCCTGCGCGCGGGCCGCCGGGATCGACGCCAGCCCCGTCTGGCCGGACACCGTGCGCGCCGCGGCGGCGTGGTTCGAGGGCGCCAACGATGCGGGCCTGCGGATGTGGGATCCGCACACCGGCGGTGGCTTCGACGGACTGCACGCGGACAGCGTGAACCAGAACCAAGGCGCGGAATCGACTCTGGCCGTGCTGTCGACCTTGCAGCACGCGAGCCGCCTCTCTCCTGTGTTGCAATGACGTCGATCTCGACGTCGCGGGGGCTGATCACGCGGACTCCCCTGCGAATCGCCGCGGACCCGGCGCGCGTCATCACCCAACTCTTCGTTCCCGGCCAGGAAGGCTTCGAGCGGCAGGAGTCCAGGGCGGGAGTCGTTCTCGCCCGCATCCTGGCGCTGAGCGAGAGCGATGTGGTGGCGGCGTTGGAGGACGTCACCATCCGATTCAACGAACGCCATCGCGACCTCGACGGCATCTTTCGCCGGCACGCCGCCGAACTTGCCGATCGCCTCAACCCCGAGGCCGAGATCTCCGAGGACCGGCTGGTGCTGCTGGGTGCGGCATTCACCAGCGAGTACGCCATCGAGGGTGCGGCGTTGTGCAATCCCAGCATCGTGCTGCATCCCGACCAGACCGGAATCAGTCCGGGCGGTGCGCGATTCATCATGAGCGTGCGCGGCATCGGGGAGGGACACCGCTCGTCGATCGGGTTCCGGACCGGCGTCATCTCCGAGACGGGCCAGCCCAGACTCGATGACTGCGCCCGGTTCGCCGTCGTGGGAGACACCGTTCCGGAACTGCTCGACGCCGAGGTATTTCGCGTCGAACTGGCCCGGCTCGGCGACTCCGGGGAGGCCGCGTCCTATGTCCTCGATGCGCTCGGCGACCACTTCACCAGGGCCGACCTCGAGCGTCAGCTCGACGCGTTGCAGACGCACCTGAGCACCCGCGGACGCGCACAGGAGACGATCGCGGAGATACAGTCCATCGCCGAGCGGACCTATCGCATCGAATTCCCCAGCCGGACAACCATTTCCGAACGGGTGCTGTTCCCCTCAATGCACGCCGAGATGGCCGGCATGGAGGACGCCCGCTTCGTCCGCTTCACCGACGACGACGGTTCGGTCACGTTCTACGCCACCTACACCGCCTACAGCGGAACGCATATCAGCCAGCAACTGCTCGAAACCCGGGACTTCCAGTCCTTCGTCTCCACCCCGATGGTCGGGCAGGCCGCGGCGAACAAGGGTCTGGCGTTGTTTCCCCGCCGCATCAATGGGCGCTTCGCCGCGCTGTCAAGATCGGACCGCGAGTCGAACACCATCGCCTTCTCAGATCGTCCGTTCGTCTGGACCAGCGCAGTGCCCTGCCAGCAGCCGCTGCAAGCCTGGGAGGTACTGCAACTGGGCAACTGTGGGGCGCCGATGGAAACCGACGCCGGGTGGCTGGTGCTCACCCACGGCGTCGGACCGATGCGCACCTACCGCATCGGAGCGATCCTGCTCGACCTCGAAGATCCGACAAAGGTCATCGGCCGGCTGCGTGAACCGCTGCTCAGTCCGGCCGCCGACGAACAGAACGGCTACGTTCCCAACGTCGTCTACTCCTGCGGCGCGATGATCCACGCCGAGACCCTCGTGCTCCCCTACGGCATCAGCGATGCGTCGATCGGGTTTGCGACCGTGCCGCTGACGGAGTTGCTCGCAGCCCTGATCCGCTGATCAACCGTCCGCCAATGCCGAGATTGCCGGGCCACGAATCCGTCTGCCTGCCAATTCAATTGCGCTCCGGTGACTTATCGGCAAGGCGAAACGACAGAGTGGACAACCATGCGCGAGGCGTAGTGTTGAAGTCAGTGACGACAGCAGGTGTGTCACATCAGGGGAGCGTCGGTTGGACTCGTGGTATCAGTGAACTGGAACGATCTGATCGCGAGACCCGCAAATCGGGTGGGCGCGACCATCCGGAACGGCGCCGAGGTACTGCGGTTCGGTGGGTTCGAGACCGGATCCCGTCCGTCGGCGTATCAGACCGTGGAACGGTGCGACATGTATCGGCTGCGCCGATACTTTCCAGACACCCCTGCTGATCCATCACGGCCGCCGGTTGTGCTCGTACCGCCGATGATGATGTCTGCCAACGTTTTCGATGTCACCCGCGAACAGGGTGCGGTCGGGATCCTGCACGATCTCGGCGTTGATCCGTGGGTTGTCGACTTCGGTGCGCCGGACCTCGAACGCGGTGGCCTCGCACGCACGTTCAGCGACCATGTCATAGCACTGAGCCGAGTGGTCGACTCGGTACGCGAATGCACCGGTCGCGATGTGCATCTGGTGGGTTACTCGCAAGGCGGAATGTTCTGCTACGAAACCGCGGCCTACCGGCGTTCCGAAGGCCTGGCCAGCGTCATCACCCTGGGCAGCGCCGTCGATTCGCTCAGCGGTTTGCCCTTCGGGATACCCGCGGCACTAGCCGGTCCGGGCGCCCAGTTCATCGCCGATCACGTCTTCAACCATCTGTCCGTGTCCGGATGGATGGCCCGCACCGGTTTCCAGCTCCTGGACCCGATCAAGACGCTCCAGGCACGGTGGAGTTTTCTACTGCAACTCCACGACCGGGAGGCGTTGCTCCCCCGGGAACAACAACGCCGCTTCCTCCAAGCCGACGGGTGGGTGGCATGGTCCGGTCCGGCCGTCGCCGAGCTGCTTCGGCAGTTCGTGGTTCATAACCGCATGATGTCCGGCGGCGCAGTGATCGACGGCACATTGATCACGCTCGCCGAGATCGTCTGCCCAATCCTTGCGTTCGTCGGCGAGATCGACGGCATCGGCCAACCGGCGTCGGTGCGGGGAATCCAGCACGCCGCCCCGCGCGCCGAAGTGTCCGAGATACTGATCGAAACCGGTCATTTCGGCCTCGTCGTCGGGTCGAGTGCCGCCACACACACCTGGCCCACAGTCGGCAATTGGGTGCTGTGGCGGGACGGGCAGGGAACCAAACCCGACGGCGTGCGTCTGATGGAAGGCGCCTCCGGGGAAGGGGTGGATGACTCCCCTGGACTGACGTCGCGAGTCGGCCACTCGGTAGGCGCGCTGACGGAACTGAGCATCGGAATAGGCCTCGGGTTCGTCGAGGCCGCGGTCGGAGCCGCACGCGGTGGCAGAGACCTCGCCGCAGAGGCTGTACGGTCGGTGCCCCGTCTTAGCCGCCTGGAGCGACTGCAACCCCATACCCGGGTGTCGTTGGGAGGACTGATCGCCGACCAGGCCAAGAGGGCACCCGACGAGGAATGCTTCCTTTTTGAAGATCGGGTTCATACCAATGCCGCGGTTGCAGCACTCGTCGACGATATGGTGCGGCGCCTCATCGCCGTCGGTATTCGTCAGGGCGCCCATGTCGGCATCTTGATGGACACCTGCCCCGACGCCGTGATTGCGATTGCCGCACTGTCGAGACTCGGCGCGGTGGCGGTGCTGCTTACCCCGGACGATGACCTCGCCACCGCAGTCCAGATGTGCGAGGTTGCCGACATCATCACCGAACCCGCCCGGTTGGCGGCGGCCGCGGCCACCGGCGCCCGAGTGCTGATGTCGGGGAACATCCCGTGCCCCGAGAGCGACCGGGTGGTCGCTTTGGGCCGGCTGAACGTGTCCGACACAGGCCTGCCGCACTGGTATCGGCCCAACCCGGGGCTGGCACTGGATGTCGCCTTCGTGTTCTTCAGCACCACCGGTGGGCGCCGCGTCGTCAAAAAGGTCACCAATCATCGGTGGGCGCTGTCGGCCTTCGCAACGGCCGCAGCCGCCGCTCTCGACCGGGGTGACACGATCTATTGCCTTGCACCACTGCATCATCCGTCGGCTCTGATGGTCGGCCTCGGCGGGGCCCTCGCCGGCGGCTCACGCATCGCCTTGGCCAGGGGCGTCGACCCGGTCCGGTTCGCCGACGAAATCCACCGTTACGGAGTCACGGTGGTCGTCTACACCTGGGCCATGTTGCGCGAGTTGGTGGACGTTGCCTCCCCCGAGCTTCACGAACGTCATCCGATCCGGCTGTTCATCGGAGCCGGAATGCCGACCGGGCTGTGGCACAAGGTCACCTCCCGCTTCGCGCCGGCACGGGTGCTGGAGTTCTATGCCTCCACCGAGGGGGACGCGATGCTGGCCAACGTCGCCGGTTTCAAGATCGGATCCAAAGGGAGACCGCTACCGGGCAGCAGCAAGATTGAACTCGGCGCCTACGATGCCACGCAGAACAGATTCGTCGAGGACGACCATGGGTTCGTGCGCCGATGCGCCGACGGCGAGGTGGGCGTGCTGCTCGCCAAGCCGCGATCGGGACTCGATGCGGCGAGCGTGTCAATGCGGTCGGTATTCGCTGAAGGCGACACCTGGGTCACCACCGACCACTTGTTCCGCCGCGACGGCGGCGGCGACTACTGGTTCGTGGACAACAGGAACACCGTGATCCAGTCGATGCGCGGACCTGTCTTCCGCCAACCGATATGCGACGCCCTCGGCGACATCGCGGCGATCGACGAATCCGTGGTCTATCCCGTGAAGACCGACACCGAGGACGTCGCGGTCGCGGCGGTAACGCTGGACAACGGCGCGGCACTGACAGCGGCCGAACTGACCGCCGCGTTGGGCGAAATCCCGTCACACCAGCGTCCCGCCGTCGTCCACATCGTCGAGCGGATACCGCGCACGCCCGCCTACCGCCCGCTGTCGGCAGCACTGCAGGCCGCCGGACTGCCGGCACCGGCGACGACGACGTGGTACCACGACGTCACCGACGGCCACTATCGACACGTGGTCTAGTCCGGCGGGCCGTGTGAGTCAGTCGCCGACGAAACCCTCCCAGTTCGCCATGTAACCGAGAAATGCCGGCCCGAGCCCCTCGGCGACGAGGACCTCCCGCGGCACCGGGAGCTCACGCATCGCACTAGTGGGATTCGCCTGCACCAGCCGCGGAAAGTCATGGTTGGTGATCGCCGCCCGGCCGATCGCCACGATGTCGGCGCCGAGATCGAGCGCGCGCTGCACATCCGATCCCGAGTAGAGGTGACCGGCCACTGCCAGTCGAACCGATCCACGGTCAAGGGCGGTGAACAGCTTGAGCAGCGGCTGGGGCGCGAACTCCTCGTCGACCGCGTCCTTGAAGACATCCCAGAGCGAGAGGTCGATGAAATCGACTGTCTCCGTTGCGGCCAGCCGCTCGAAGGCGTCGATCATGTCCGCCGTGGCGAGGCCGAATCGCTCCGGTGAGATCCGCACTCCGAGGATGAAGTCCGGGCGACACCGCTCGCGGATGCCCGTGATGATCTCGGCGACGATACGGAACCGCGCCTCGCGGCTGCCGCCGTACTCATCGGTCCGATTGTTGAAACCGGCGTTGAGGAACTGGCAGAGCAGGTAGTCGTGCGCGCCGTGAATTTCGACGCCGTCGAATCCGGCCTTGTCGCATCTGACGGCCGCCGCGACGAACGACTCGATGACCTCACGCACCTCGACTGTCGTCATCGCGCGCGCGCCTGTCTTGGCGTCGGCGGCGGGAGCGACCGGTGCCGTTCCGATGAGTTCAGCCGGCGCTCGGCGTCCCGCGTGATGCAACTGGACGACGGCCAGACTCCCCTGCGCATGGATCCCAGCCGCCAGACGCGTGAGTCCGGGCAGATGCTCATCGCCGAAGCACCCCAGCTGTCCGGCGAAGCCCTGCCCGAGAGCGTCGACGTGGCTTGCGCACGTCATCGTCATGCCGAACCCACCCGCGGCGCGCATCGTCAGCCAGCGCTCCTCGTCATCGGAGAGCGTCCCGTCCGGATTGCTCTGCTGATTGGTCAGCGGGGCCAACATGAATCGGTTCTTCATAGCCGGCCCATGGGTGAAGGTGACGGCCTCAAACGGGTTTGACATGGGCGGCTCCTCGAGGAGTGGCGAATACCGAGCGATACCTGAGCGTACGTACGTCGACTGCAACATCCACAACATCCTCGGGGCCACAGAAGCGCGGCGGTAATCTGCTTTCGGTGAAGACCCAAGAGCCGATGTGGCTACGTGTCGCACAATTCCCGCCACTGCGCCTCGCCATGTTCGGCGCCGTGATGTTCTACATGCTGGGCTACAGCAACAAGTTCATCGGCGATACGGCAGGCAATCCACTGCTGCAGATTGCTGTCGTCATCGGCTGGTCGGCGGTGGCCTTTGCCGTCTACATCGGCCTTGTCCGCCTGATCGAGCGCCGGCCGGTCACCGAACTGGCGCTGCCCGGCATGGGCCGCGAACTCGGCATCGGCCTTCTCATCGGCGCCGGGCTCTACACCGCCTGCATCCTGATCCTCATGGTGATGGGCATCTACAAGATCGACGGACTCAACCCCGTTTCCTACCTGCTGCCGGCCGTCGCATTGCCGTTGAGTTCGGGCGTATTCGAGGAACTGTTGTTCCGCGGCGTGCTGTTCCGCATCGTCGAGGAGTGGCTGGGCAGCTGGACGTCGCTGGTCGTGTCATCGCTGGTGTTCGGCCTTGTCCATCTGATGAACCCGGCCGCAACACTGATGGGCGCCATCTTCATCAGCGTCGAAGCCGGCGTCCTGCTCGCCGCCGCCTACATGCTGACCCGGCGGCTGTGGATGAGCATGGGCTTCCACATCGCCTGGAACTACACCCAGTCCGGAATCTTTTCAGGCACCGTTTCAGGCGGCTATGCCGAGCCCGGCCTCATCAAGCCGGTCATCGACGGCCCGGTGCTGCTGACCGGCGGCACCTTCGGCGTTGAGTCCTCGGGCGTCGCCTTCGTGCTGTGCACGGCAACAGGAGTCGTCCTCCTGGTCATGGCGGTGCGGCGCGGCCATGTCGTGGCACCGTTCTGGAAGCGGAACGGCTGATGGCCCCACTCTCATGCACCGCAAGGACGTGATGGACCTACTTCCGACAAACGGTGGCCCCTGATCCGGTCAGTCGATACTCAGCTGGATCAGTGAGCAGTCATCCTCGAAGAAGCCCGTGGGTGTCAGTGCCCGCAGTTCGGTGATGAGGTCATCGAGCGACTTATCCGACGTGCCGGCAACCTGAGCACACACGTTGACGAACTCCGCCGACGACAGCTGTCGACCCCCGCTGACGGTGATCTCGCTGGCGCCGTCGCTGTAGATGAGGATCCGGCAACCGGGCGGCACCGCGTAGTCGCGCGCGGTGAACACGGTGTCCTCAAACATCCCCACGGGCCGCGACGTCGACGGCAATTCGGTGACGTCTACCCCGCCCCCGGCGGCGGACGTGAACGCCAGTGCGGCCGGTGCGCCGGCGTTGGCGTAGCGGAGGGTGCGAGTGGATACCTGGTAGATCCCGTACCACATCGTGAAGTAGTGATCGCCTTGCCGGTCCATCTGGAAGAGGCGATTGAGTTCGGTCAGCGCCGCCTCGGGGGCCAAAACGGTCTCCAGGCCAAGGGATCCCGAGCGAATCATGTTGTGCACGGACACCGACAGCAGCGCGGGTTCGATCCCGTGGCCGGACACATCAATCAGATAAACCAGAAGGTGGTCGTCGTCGATCCAGGTGTAGTCGAAACAGTCGCCACCGAGTTCCCGCGACGGCAGGTAACGAGAGGCGATGTCGACCACGCCGGTCAATCCCCGCGGCATGATCGATGACATGTAGTCCGCGGCGCTCCGCAATTCCGCCGCCAAGCGTTCCCTCTCGCGCTCAAGGCGCTCAGCGAGAACGTAATTCCGCTCATTGGCTGCCACGGCAGCGGTGATGTCGATGACCTGGGAGATGAATCGCTCCACCCTGCCATTGCCGTCGCGAACACAACTCGTTGACAGGTCCCCCCAGATCAGGTGGCCGTCGGCATGAATGTACTGCTTGATCAACCGAAACGAGTCCGCGCGACCCTTCATCAGGTCGTCGACGTTCTTCAAGTCTGTTTCCAGGTAGTCCGGGACGGTCAACTCACGCCAGTTCTTCTGCATGAACGTCTCTGCGTCGTAACCGAATAACTGGCACAGCGCATCGTTGACCGACTCGAAACGGCCGTCCGGAGTGATCACGCACATGCCGATTGCCGCATTGTCGATCAAGCGGCGATAGCGTTCCTCGGCCTCCCTGATCCGAGCGGCGGCCTCGAACCGCTCGGTCACGTCGCTCCATGTGACGCTGAGAAGGTCCGAGCCCACAGGATTGAGGCGCAGATCGTAGTGGCGGACTTCGTCATGAGCTTGGCTGAAGCGCGGGAGGTCGTCGAGCATTATCGGCTCGCCGCTCGCCACGCATTGGACGTAAAGCTTCATCAGGCCGGAGGCCTCGAAATTCTGTGCGTCTTCACTAGCGCTGCGGCCGAGGAGATCTTGCTCGGTTCGGCCCAGATAGGAACACAGCGCGCGGTTGGCACTGCGACAGATGAAGTCCACCACCCGCCCATCGTGATCGCGGACCGCTTCCAACAATGCCTGGGAATCAAGCATCCCGTCTGAGTTTGCACGCAGCAGAGCGCGCTCGGACTCGACGGCGGCAAGGAGTTGCCGCTCCCGTCGGTTGAGGTAGAACATCGACCCCGCGACTGCAACAGTTCCGACGGTGGTCGAAAGCGCCAGTGCCGCAGCCACTCCGGAACCCAGGGCTAGGAACACATGCCTTGCCACGCCGACGGACATCGGAAAGCCCGCGACGATGACGGTCATTCGGAAAATCGACCACTTGTTGGCCTGGGACAGCCACCACGCCACCAGCCCGCGATCAGGACGGACCAACACCGATGCCGCGCCGAGAGACATCAACCCCACTGCCGTGGTCACAGCCATGCCGAGCGACCGCGCGATCGAGATCATGGCGAGGGTGTCGAATAGATAGGCGAGCACGGTGATCGCCGGCACGGCCATCGCGGCCCCAAGGAGCACGGCGCAAACCCGCACGGTCCACCGACGATTGACCTGTGTCAAAGCAACGACGACTGAGAGCAACAGGGTCGACACTGCCGTCTGAGCCTTTGGACGACCCGGCCAACTCGATTCCGCCGAAGAAAGCGCCTGCTCGAACCACACCCGATCCAGGCCGAACGAACGACCCATCGCATACTCCGCAAGGACCACGGCGGCGACGACTCCAACCGCCGCGGCCAGTACCCGCGCAATCCGTACCCGAGCAGGCGACGGACTCCCCGACTGCATCAGGATCGAAACCCCCAGTGCCGCCAGCCACAGAGCCGACCACGGCGCCATCTGCGGCCAGGTCGGGTACAGCCGGGTCAATTCCGGCCGCCCGGTCGACCATCCGACCCAATCCAGGGTCGTGACGACGAGCACCACCACAACCGCGATGTGCCCCCAGCGCACGGATGCAGACTTCAGACTCAGCCCAGAGCCCTCTGGGTCCATGAGCAGCCCCCCACCCCTGAGACATCCGTGATCGTCGGCGACTAACGATCGCCGACCCGTCGTGAGTCGGTTCCGGCCAAAGGCTGTCCAGCCTCGCCAGAAACCTGTAGCCAGCTTACCGATGGGCGATGCGGATGATTCTGTCCCGACCCGGCCGTATCGGCCGAGCCTGATGATGAGAGCCCGCTCCGGCACTGTTCAGAGCGCCTTTCTACGCGCCGGGATCGGCGGACCGGTTCACTCCCGCAGATGCGGGATGGAGTCAGACGTCACATAACCGAAAAGCGCCTTACGCTTCCATGCCGCCAGTGCTCCCACGCCGACTCGCGGGAGTGCCACAACATCGAACGCCTGTTCGATATGATGAATCTCGGCCGCGCTTCTGACCCGCAGCGGCGTGTCGAACCCGGCAGAGCCGATACCGCCGCTATGACGGTGTTTCCTCAAACCACACGAACACGAACCCACCGCCGAATCGCCGAGAGGGACGAACCACCCGTGAGCTACACCGCCGCCGACATCACCGAACTCGACGACGTCCAGCACACCCGCCTGCGTCCCGCGGTGAACCTGGGACAGGACGTCCTGCTCACCGCTTTGCGCGAGCTCGTCGACAACGCCGTGGAGGAGGTCGCCGACCCCAGCCATGGCGGGTCGACGGTGGTGATCGTGCTGCACGCCGACAGCTCGGTGACGGTCTCCGACGACGGACGCGGCCTGCCGGTCGACACCGATCCGGTCACCAAGAAGAACGGCATCGTCAAGACGCTGGGCACCGCGAGGGCCGGCGGCAAATTCTCGGCACACACCGACGCCGACACCGTCGGCGCCGGGCTCAACGGAATCGGCGCCGCGGCCGCAGTGTTCATCTCCGCCCGCACCGACGTCACCGTGCGCCGCGCGGGCAAGACCTACGTGCAGAGCTTCGGGATGGGCTACCCGGGCACGTTCGCTGGGAAGGACTTCGACCCGGCGGCCGAGTTCGTCCGCGACGACACCCAGAAGCTGCGAGGCGTGAACAACCGGAAGCCCGACGCCCACGGCACCTCGGTGCGCATTCTGTTCGACCCGACCGTGGCCCCGGACTGCGTCATCGACATCAACGAGGTGCTGCTGCGCGCCCAGGCCGCCGCCCGCATGTGCCCCGGCGTGCATCTGCGGGTGATCGACGAAGGATGGCCGCTCGGCGAGGTGCCCGAGATGCTGACCGCGCCGTTCGACGGGCCGTGGGGCACCGACGCGCTGCTGGACCTGATGTGTGCTGCCGCCGGCACCCCCAAACCCGAACTGGCCCTGATCATCGAGGGATCCGGTTCCTACACCACCGGACGAGGACCCACCCCGATGCGCTGGTCGGTGGCTGCCGGCCCGGCCGAGCCGGCCACGGTGGCGGCGTTCTGCAACACCGTCCGCACCGCCAACGGCGGCTCGCATCTGTCCGCGGCGGTGCGCGGCCTGACCGAAGCACTGGCCGAGAAGGCCGTCCGCATGCGCGATCTCGGCCTGGCTAAGGGCGAGGATGGGCCGGAGGCACAGGACTTCGCGGCCGTCACCGCGCTGGCTGTCGACACCCGAGCACCGGACGTGTCGTGGGACTCCCAGGCGAAGACCTCGGTGTCGTCGCGGTCGCTGAACGTGGCGATGACCCCGGAGGTGAACCGCGCCGTCACTGTGTGGGCGGCCAACCCGGCCAACGCCCCGGCGCTCAGCACCTGGGTGAAGCTGGCCCTGGAATCCGCACGGGCCCGCCGCAGCGCCGAGGGGGCCAAGGAACGTTCCCGGGCGGCGTCAAAAGCCAAGGGCCTGGGCACCAACCTGTCCCTGCCGCCCAAGCTGCTACCCAGCCGGGAGAGCGGTCGCGGCAGTGGGGCCGAGCTGTTCATCTGCGAGGGCGACTCCGCGCTGGGCACGGTCAAGGCGGCTCGCGACGCCACCTTCCAGGCGGCGTTCCCGCTGAAAGGCAAGCCGCCCAACACTTTCGGCTGGACCGCGACCAAGGCCCGCACCAAGGAGGAGTTCGACGCGATCGAACGCATCCTGGGCTGCGGGGTGCGGGATCACTGCGACCCGGAGAAGTCCCGCTACGACCGGATCCTGTTCGCCTCCGACGCCGACCCCGACGGCGCCAATATCAACTCCAGCCTGATCTCGATGTTCCTCGACTTCTACCGGCCGCTGGTCGCCGCCGGCATGGTCTATGTGACGCTGCCGCCGCTGTTCGTCGTCTATGACGCCGACACCCGCGTCTACTGCCAGGACGAGGCCGAGCGGGACGAAGCGGTGGCCAAGCTGCGTGCCGCATCCCGCCGCAAGGTCGAAGTGCAGCGCAACAAGGGCCTCGGTGAGATGAACGCCGACGACTTCTGGAACACCGTGCTCGACCCGGCCCAGCGCACCGTCTACCGGATCAGGCCCGACGACAAGGCCGCCAATCTGCACCACACCCTGTTCGGTGGCCCGCCGGAGGGACGCCGCGACTGGATGGCTGCTGCCGCGGCCCGCGTCGACACCGCCACCCTCGACCTCAACTAAGGAAACAGCAGACCGATGAACGTCATCGAACAGAATCCGGACCTGATCCTCGATGTCTCCGCGGACGACTATTGGAACCGCTATCAGCTGCTCTTCGCGCTCTACAGCACCTCCGACCGGGCGATCCCCTCGGCCTACGACGGGCTGAAGCCGGGTCAGCGGCGTCTGCTGTACCAGATGCACGCGTCAAATCTGTTGCCGGGCAACAAGCCTCAGAAGTCCTCGAAGGTCTGCTCTGCGGTGACCGGCAACCTGCACCCGCACGGTGGGGCCGCGATGTACGGCGCCGCGGCGCTGCTGGCCGCCGATTTCCAGCGGGTGAAGATCATCGACGGGCAGGGGGCGTTCCCCCGCATCCAGGGCGACATCCCGGCGGCGGACCGCTACACCGAGATGCGGCTGTCGGCTGCCGGAGCGGCGCTGACCGCGGAGCTGGCCGACCACGCCGTACCGATGACGGAGACCTTCGACGGCGAATGGATCGAGCCGACGGTATTGCCGGCCCGCTTCCCCGTGTTGCTCGTCAACGGCGCCATCGGCATCGCCGAGGGCTGGGCGACCAAGGTTCCCGCCCACAACCCGCGCCAGGTGATGGCCGCCTGCCGGGCTCTGCTGAAGAAGCCCGGACTCTCCGACGACAAGCTGATGGAACTGCTGCCCGGACCCGACTGGGGTTGCGGCGGATCTGTCGTCGGCTCCGACGGTCTGCGCGACTACGTCACCACCGGGCGAGGCTCGTTCACCGTGCGCGGGACGTTGTCGGTGGAGGGCCGGAACGTGGTCATCACCGAACTCCCACCGGGAGTGGCCAGTTCCACTGTGCAGGAACGCATCCGCTCTCTCATCGCCGGTGGCGACCTGCCCGGCGTGGCCGACATGTCCGATCTCACCGACCGGCGCAACGGGCTGCGCATCGTGGTCAGCGCCAAGCGCGGCCACGACCCGCAGCAGCTGATCACCTCGCTGCTGGCGCTGACCCCGCTGGAGGGAACCTTCGCCGCCAGCCTGGTGGCCCTCGACGCCGACCGCATCCCGCGGTGGTGGTCGGTGCGGGAGCTGATCGCCTCGTTCCTGTCGCTGCGCGATTCCGTCGTGGTCCGCCGCAGCGAGTACCGGCTGGAGAAGGTCACCGCCAGAAGGCATCTGGTGTCAGGCCTGCTGCTGGTGCATATCGATATCGATGCCGCCGTCGCGGTGATCCGCGGATCGGACACCGTCGATGAGGCCCGCGCCGGCCTGTGCGCCCGGTTCAAGATCGACGAGGTTCAGGCCGACTATGTGCTGGCGCTGCAGCTTCGCCGGCTGACCAAGCTGGACGTCATCGAGCTGCGCGCCGAAGCCGACAAGCTCGACGCCGAGCACGCCCATCTCACCGAGCTGCTTTCCTCCCCCGATGCCCGGAAGAAGCTGATCGACGCCGAGCTGGTGGAGACGGCGAAGCTGTTCGCCGGTAAGGAGTTCGACCGGCGCACCACCTTGGACTTCGACGCCGCTCCGGTGTCCTTGAGCCCCGACAACGACGGCCCCCGCAAGCCAAACGCCGCGTGGCGTCTGGACCACCTGGGGATCCTCTCCGACAGCCACGGCGACCTTCTCTCCGGCGGGCTCGGCTGGGCGGTCTGGACCGATGGGCGGATCAAGTTCACCACCGGTGCCGGCCTGCCGACCAAGGTCCGCGATGTGCCAGTGGCACCCGACATCACCGGTCTGCTGTGTTCCGGCGTTCTGCCCGAAGGGGCGCACATGGCGCTGGTGACCCGCCGCGGCAAGGTGCTGCGCATCGACCCGTCGGTGATCAACCCGCAGGGCGCAGCCGGCAACGGCGTCGCCGGGGTGAAGTTGGCCGGCGACGGTGACGAGGTGATCGCTGCGCTGCCGATCACCGGTGAAGCCACCGAGGCGATCCTGTCGGTGTCGGAGAAGGGCTGGAAAGTCACCGCCTGCAACGACATCCCGGTCAAGGGCCGCGGCGGCGCCGGGGTTGGATTCCACCCCTTCGTCGCCGGCGAGGACGCGCTGCTGTCGGTGACCGTCTCCCCCACCGGCTTCGCCCGCAACGGCAGGAAGGTGCGGGCCGAGGCTCGGTCGAAGGCAACGGTGAAGAGCGCAGCCGGAGGTGTGGAACCGGCGGCGATGTGACGACTCCGATCTGGCTGCGTATCGCCAGATCGCTTTCGTCATCGGCCGTGCGGCGCTCCGGAAGCAGAACAACGCAATTGATTGAGGAGATCGGCCGAGATCTCGAAGTCCCATGGCATTGATTGAGCGTCTAGGCTCGTGGACATGGCAATGGGACCTCGCGACGAGTACAGGTCCAACTCCCCGAATCCCACCACTGGACTTCGCTGGGCATTGGCGTTGGTGTCCGTGGTCGCTGTGGCCGCAGCGATTACCGCGGTGACGTTGTGGCTGAATCCCCGGCATGTAGAGCAAGCTCCGCCAAGCGAGAAGGCCTCCACTGGTGTGCCCCGCGCGGACCTGGAGCAGATCACTGGTCAAAACCTGCGGCTGCAATATCCCGGGCCACCCGTTCGGATCACCTGCCCCGGTGATCTACCGGCCAAGGTTGGCGCATCCGAGGACTGCGTGCTCCGGCGATCCGGTGAAGATTTCCGCCTGACCATCACCATCACCGCAGTCGCATCGCCCACTGATGTCAACTGGCGGTTTACGTTGGGTGAGAAACTTCCGGGGTAGTGAGACCCCGCAACCCTGGACATGTCCCCGATGATGGAACATGGAAAAAGGCGGCTCCGATGCCTCGGAAACCGCCTCTGACCGGATCTCATTGCAGCACAACAATTTCCGAGGTCAGCGCAAGTCGGCGGATACCCACGAAATTCGACCTGGTTTGGGTCAGAAAGTGAGTCAAATCAGCAAACACGGCGTCCGAGGGTCCGGCATAGGCCGAATCGGCAACAGTCCTGGCGTTGCTGTCGATCTAGGGGGCTATCAGTCCCCCGGCTGTCGCCCAACAGAGCGGTGACCACGCCAATGAATCCATGCATGCTTCTGCAGGCGCCAAACCGGTTGACCGATGTCACCGACGGACATGTGTGCGGCTTGCAGTGATTTCCGCAGTCGATCACCGAAGTCCTGTCGTAGCTCCGGCGGTACACCGCTTGAGTCTTCTTTACTGATGTTGTGCATAAATCCTCCTCATGAATTCTGCTGTGTTGCAGTATGTACTGCCCTACAACAGTAGCGTGCCTTGCGGCGGTTCTGCAACAGCGCAGGATAAAATGCAAATGTGCAGGAGGATCAGTTGCGCGGGCCCGAAGAAATCAGCCGGATATTCGGCCAACGCACCAAGGCCGCGCGCTTGGAAGCTGGCCTCACCCAGGCGCAGCTTCAAGATCGGCTTGCTTCGCGCGGCATCAAGATCGACAGCAGTGGCCTCACGCGCATCGAAGCCGGCCAGCGAGAGCCACGACTCAGTGAGGCATTGGCGCTCGCAGACCTCCTCGGCTTTGGACTTACAAATCTTGTGGCGCCAAATCCGAGCCTCGAGACCTATATGAATGAAGTGCGGCGACTCATGGACGAAAGCCGAGAAACGCTTCTCCAACTGCTCCGCTCGGTCGACAAAGCGGCAGACCTAGTCAAACCCGAATAGTAAGCAACGACTTCTCGGCGGGGGTCAGCGGATTTCCGTGCCATCATGACGCGTTGGCTTGCGGTTTCTGCAATGACGTCGCACTCAAAGACGGCAGCTTCAGCCACTGCGAGACTGGCGGCGCGTTCGGGCTGAGAATTAGATTTTCAGGAATCCGATCGGCCGGGCTTGTACCGCAGCGACCTCACCTTTTCCTCACCACGCGGTCGCTCGATACGGTTTAGCGCCCGAGAGCGATGGAACTGTCGGCCCACGACGGCTGCTGTCGCGGAGACGGGGCTAGTTCCACTTGATGAGTCAATCGCAACAGAACCGGAGACAAGCGATCCCGATGTTGCACTCCGATGGGCAACGGCTGCTCGATTCACAGTCGCTGGATGATCTTGGGCTGCAATGGGTTTCAGGAGCGACAAACTTTGCACCGCCGCTGCACCAAGATCGGCAACGAACTTCGCGAAGTCAATCTTAGGGAATAGCCCAAACGTCGTGTATTGACCGTACGGGGTCTGCCGGTCATAGCCGAGTTCGACGAATACCCTTATGACGGGTTCTATGAAATCGGCGACCATCCCGAGGCCCATCCAATGCAATGGATAGAGCAACGGCAACTTGGACGGGATTAAGTAATAGGTGGTGTCACCGTAATGTTGAACCACGGTGTTGGGGTCGAAGTTGGGTTCTTCAGGGTTGATCGTGACAGGACCGTAGTTGTGATTGAGAAGTCCAAACAACGCGTTCACGTCGGCAAGCAGATTCAGCGGGTATGCCGGAAAATCCGAGAAGAAATCGTATTGGCGGGAAATGTCGTAAGTCGGGAATGGTGTGTCGATCGGAGCCGACAGAATCGGAGTCCAGTTCACCAAGCCGAATCCGTAGAACCGCGAAAACAGTCCACCATTAGGGCGGATGGAATCCGAGAGCATTATGAAGCTGGCCGGCGGCACTTCGCCACTCGCTTTCTGCCCGAGAAGGTTTCGTTTTGCGACCGCCGCCAGCCAAGCACTCCCCGAATAACCCAGTACCGCGATCGGGTCGTCAGGCGTTCCGGCAACCTGGTTCGAGGAGATGAGCGCGTTGATCCGACTGTCGAGGATCTCTGATCCGGCCCGGGTCGAGTCATTGAGGGACATGGACGTCAGGCCAGTGAACGGCCACCACTGTCCGTTAGTGGCTACGGGTGTATTGACGTACCCAGTCCCGATTGTCGGTTCGATGAAATTCCGCGCGACGAATTCCATCCACTCCGGGGACACCTCCGGCATGTAATTACCTGACATGATCAGAACATCCGACGACAGAAGAGTAAGTGTTGCTCCCTCGATCGCCGACCGAGGCCCGATGTGTACCTGTGCCGGCTGGAATGGCATGAACAGGGTGGCGGCGATCAAAGCCGTCCGCCCCGCCTTTGCGGCGCCGGAACCGGTTGCGGTTGCCAACAAGTCAGCCCTGACTCTAGGTCGCGATCACAGCGACTTTGCCGCCCATCTGGTCAGTCACGTAGAGGCGTGAGCCGTCCGGGCTAAGCGCCAGTCCCGCAATGGAGAAGCTCCCTACCGGTATTGTGGCGGTGACCGCGTTGCGGGTGGTGTCGATTACCGACACTGTGCCGTTGCCGTTGCCCACGTATACGCGTTTGCCGTCCGAGCTGACGACCAACGCAACGGGTTCGAAGTCGACGGTGATGGGATCGCCGATCACCGTGTTGGTAGCGGTGTCGATTACCGACACCGAGTCGTGGTTGAACGTGTCGATGGCAACCCTGAAGAGGCTAGTCACGTAGACGCGTGTGCCATCCGGGCTGACTGCGATGGCAGCAGCTGGATTCCAACCGATTGCCCAACCAGCGTCGCCGTGTATCGGGACGGTAGCGGAAATGTTTTGGGTCGCTGTGTCGATAACCTGCACCTGCTCGGAATCACCGGTGCTACCGCTAGCGACGTAGGCCCGCGTTCCTGCCGGGTTGATCGCCACACTGGCGGGAGAGGTTCCGAGGAAAATATTGGCGGATAGTGCGCCAGTTGCGGTGTTGATCACTGACAAGCCGCCATCACCCGTGAGATAGATACTCTTGCCGTCAGGAGTAATCGCCATCCCGCTAAGTCCACCAGGGACGGTTCTGATTGTCTTCACGCTATTGGTGGCGGTGTTGATGGCCGATACAGTGCCATCAAAGTTGGCAACGTATACGCGGCTTCCATCTGGTGCTATGGCTACCTGAAACGGAGTGCTCCCAGCAGGTATCGGAGCAGATACCGAATTGTTGGACGTGCTGATCATGGCCACCGCATAGCGGTGTACACGATTGTTGAACAAGGGGACGATGTAGTCCAAGTCGTTCGCGACGTACACCCGGCTCCCATCCGGGGTCACGGCGATACCGCGTGGGGAGCCGTAGCTGCCAGGGATGGCGATAGTGGCGATGACTGTGTTGTGTTGCAGGGAGCCGATGACGCTGACCGGCACTTCGACGGTAATTGCGTCGGGTTGACGCAATCCGATCAGCTGAGCCAGCGTCGAGAAGATTCCCTGGATGGCTCCGCCAATCCCGCTTAAACGGTACGCAGGGTTCCCGTTATCGACAGTCACGATGAAGGTGTCAGTACCTCCCGCCGCCGCCAGACTGGCATTTGGGGTGTAGGTGAACGAGCCATCCTGTGCGAGAACGACGCTGCCTCTAGTGGGTGCCTGCACTACCGTATAAGTGATGTTCGAGCCGTCAGCCGTGCTGCCGTTCAGGCCGCCCGTGATCAGCCCCGCCGAGGTGGACTGCCGGAGATTAACTGCGGCGGACTTATGGAACAGCGTGTCTTGGAGGATTTCACCAATCGATGGAGCGTCGGCCCGCGCGGCATAAGCGATCAACGCACCCGTCGACACGGTCGGGGTGCTGAGCACGGTCTCGGAGATAACAGTCGGTTGGTTCTTCGTGACCACCGCCGAACTAACATCCAACGCCGCCGCCGGGACGCCACCCCTGGCACCAGCGGGGGCCGGGTCGTCATTGATAATTGAGACAGCCCTCGATGTGGAACCGTTCTTGTCGAAAACCGCACCAGTCACGTCAATGAGATTCGCCCACACGTTTTCGTCAGACTCGTACTCCG